>JADMIO011107666.1_pt1 | contig 144829 bp, 101 predicted proteins | sample 8958161 | NCBI WGS metagenome assembly JADMIO01 (sample SAMN16585339, study PRJNA669376) | soil metagenome | isolation source: Crop rotation soil | place: USA: Cullars Rotation, Alabama | collected 2011 | reverse complement strand
CGACTTCAAGTCACGTGAATTCCAAGCTTCGGATCCCACTGTGCTGGAAAGTGGCGGTGCCCCACAACAATTTAATGCCGGTGGACTTTTGCTTTTCCAACAAATAATTGCTGATCGATCTGAGCCTTTGTTCATTGTCCTTTACATCGCTTCCATAATCCACCGCATCCACATCATGAAAGCAATAATAAGGGAGCCCAAGCTTGCTCATAAATTCAAATGCCGCATCTGCTTTTGCCCTTGCCCTTTCAAGCGGATCGGGAGATTCATTCCAGGGAAACAAATGCGTGGGCTCGCCAAAAGGATCCGCACCGCTCCCGCAGAATGAATGCCAGTAAGCACAGGCAAACCGGAGATGGTCCTTCATTGTTTTCTTACCCAATTTTTTCTTTTCATCATACCATTGAAATGCAAATGGATTGTCAGTGCCGGGGCCTTCGTATCCTACCTGCGGTACATTTTTGAAATAAAGCTTTTTGGAGCTTGCAGTCTTACCCATAATTATGCGTTTAATTGTCTCTTTAGATTCACCTTCCAGTTTTGATATAGTTCTTCAAAGGTGTCCGGATCCCGCGGCTCAACCGTTTCGATTGGTTTGGAATTCCTGAAAGCTTCGCGCGGACTGGTAAAAACAGATGCTCCGATCCCGGCGCCCAGGGCGGCTCCTGCGCTTCCATCGGTTGCATAGAATTCCACGGGCACCCGGATGGTATTGACAAAAGCCTCTGTAAAAAGCTTACTCTGGAACATGTTGGCCTTCCCCGCCCTGATCACCGAAGGATGGATAGCATTCTCTCTCAAAATATCCATCCCATACCTGAATGCGAAGGCAATCCCTTCCTGGGCTGCGCGGAAAAAATGCGCATGATGGTGCCTGTTAAAATCGATTCCCTGCACATGCGCATGAATGATGCGGTTGTTCAGCATTCGTTCTGCTCCATTCCCGAATGGAAATATCGATAACCCTTCGGCTCCCGGGGGGATCTCCATCGCGAGCTCATTCATTTGCTGATAAGTGTACCCATTCCCCGTTACCGTGCGTACCCACCGGTTCAGGATACCCGTGCCATTGATGTTCAACAATACCCCCAACCTTCGATGGCCATTGGTATGATTCACGTGCGCAAAACTGTTGACCCTTGAAAACAGGTCGTGCCGCAACTGGTCGCTCACGGCATAGACCACCCCGCTGGTGCCTGCCGTCGCCGCCACTTCCCCCGGATCCAATACCTGAAGCGACAGGGCGTTATTAGGCTGATCTCCCGCTTTATAGCTAACGGGGATGCCTATGCGCAATCCAAGTGGTTCAGCCGCCTCACGCCAGAGCTTTCCATGTTCCGAGAACACATTTTTAATTGGTGGGATCAGGCTCCGTTCGAAACCAAAATAAGTCATCACATCATCCGAGAGCTCCTCTTTCACGAAGTCCCAAAAAATGCCCTCTGACAACGCCGGGACCGACGTGCTGATCTCGCCGGTCATTTTCATGGCGATGAAATCACCAGGCAACATGATCTTGTCGATCCTTGAATATAATTGCGGTTCACGTTCCTTCACCCAGCCAAGCTTGGAGGCCGTGAAATTGCCGGGAGAATTCAGGAGATTACTCAGGCAATTTTCCGGCCCGATCGATTCAAAAGCCCTGTTTCCGGTCGCGACCGCACGGCTATCACACCATATTATACTATCCCTCAACACCTGCCGTTGTTTGTCGACGCAAACCAGGCCATGCATTTGGTAGGCGATCCCGATGGCACCGATCGCAGCAGGCTCATAAGCCTTCGAGCTATGGGCCTTTTGCACGGCAAGGATCAGGTCGCTCCACCATTGTCCGGGTGATTGTTCAGCCCATCCCGGTTTGATACTTTTGATTTCTCTTTCCGTATCGGGATATTGAACAGATGCCAGGATCAACCCATTGGATGAGTCCACCACACTTGCCTTGATCGCTGAGGTGCCGATATCAATCCCTAGTAGGAGCATGAAGGGGAAGTTAGTTTTTTTAATGTATTTTCAATCAGGATTGCTGTCATCATTTCAAACCTGAATGATCAAAAAAGAAGTTTATAATGGATTACCTGCCATCACGGGGACTGCAGCAATTTAAAAATTTCGTAGGTCTGAAATTTCAGCTCTACAATAGTTTGTTCACTTCACTTCCCTTTCATCGCATCGAAAAAACCGGGATCCTCCTCTCCCTTTTTTCATCCAATTGCGAAGATGGTTATAAAAAGAAGATGAGCCCTGCGCAGATCGTGGAGGAATTCTTTGAGAAACATACGACTTCCCTGACGGAGCGGGACCGGCTGGACCTGCTTTTCCGCTTTGTGCAATTCGTGGAGCGGCAGGTAGTGCTCTTTGACGCGCTGGAAGATGCGTCCTTCCGGGAGGTCAATGATATGAATGGGGCAGGGACCCTCAAGCAGATCGAGTCCGATGTATTTCAATTCAATAAGGAGGCTGAGCTCACCGAAAAGTTGAAGGATTTCGCCATTCGCCTGGTCCTGACCGCACATCCCACGCAATTCTATCCGGGTTCCGTCCTCGGCATCATCAACGACCTCGCAAAGGCGCTTGCTGAAAATAATGCCAGCCAGATCAACATGTACCTGCAGCAGCTTGGGAAAACGCCATTTTTCAAGAACCAAAAACCGACGCCTTATGACGAAGCGGTGAGCCTGATCTGGTATCTCGAAAATATTTTTTATCCTGCGTCAGGACGCATCGTCAGCAATCTTAAAAACCATTTCCCGGATGCGATCAGTGACGCCAATTCCGTGATCACCATGGGCTTTTGGCCGGGCGGCGACCGGGACGGCAATCCCAATGTGACCACTGAGATCACCCTGAAGGTGGCAGATTCACTCCGCGGCAGTATCATTAAATGCTATTACCTCGACGTTCGGCGATTAAAAAGGCGTTTGACGTTCAAAGGGGTAGATACCATCCTGAACGATCTCGAAAGACAACTCTACAATAATATTTTCATCCCTGGTCATCGCACGGAGATCAGAAAGCAGGATATCCTGGATTCGTTGAACCGGATCAAAGACATCATGATCCATCAGCACAACAGCCTTTTTCTTCACCTGGTAGACAATCTCATCAATAAGGTGAATGTATTCGGTTTGCATTTTGCATCACTGGACATCCGCCAGGACAGTTCCATTCTGACCAGTGTAGTGGATGCGATCGCAAAGACCGACGCCCTGCCAGCAAATTATGGGTCGATGAATGATGAAGAAAAGATCCTGGCGCTGGTCACCGTGCAAAAAGCTGTCGATCCTGCCGTGCTGGAGGAAGGGGTCATGAGGGATACGATCGAAAGCATCCGCGCCATCAAGGAGATCCAGCAATATAATGGCAGAAAAGGATGCAGCCGCTATATCATCAGTCAGTGCAACAGTGCACTTAATGTATTTGAGGTTTATGGATTGTTCCTGTTGAGCGGCTGGTCGGTGGAAGAAATGAACATCGACATCATTCCGCTCTTCGAAACGATCGATGACCTGCAAAGGGCCGCGTCCATTATGGAAACCCTTTATACCTATCCGCACTACCGCGAGCATCTTTACAAACGAAAGAACAGGCAAACCATCATGGTCGGTTTTTCTGACGGCACAAAGGATGGCGGATACCTGATGGCCAACTGGAGCATATACAAGGCCAAGGAAGATCTCACGGCGATCTCCAACAAATATGACGTGAATGTCGTGTTCTTTGATGGCCGGGGCGGGCCGCCGGCCCGGGGAGGAGGCAAGACCCATAAATTCTATGCTTCCATGGGCAAGAATATTTCCAGCCAGGAGATCCAGTTGACCGTGCAGGGTCAAACCGTGAGTTCCAATTTTGGGACCATCGATTCAGCCCAGTACAACATGGAACAATTGCTGAATGCGGGCATCTCCAACGAACTTTTTTCGACAAGAAAAGAAACGGTGACCGAAAGCGAGGAAACTTTGCTGAAGGCACTCGCAGAAGAAAGTTTTAAAGCGTATGTGGATTTAAAAAATCATCCCGACTTCATGCTTTACCTCTCGGAAGTAAGTCCCCTGAAATTCTATGCAGAAACCAATATTGGTTCACGTCCTGCGAAGAGAGGGAGTTCTTCGAAACTAACGCTCAAAGATCTTAGAGCAATTCCCTATGTCGGAGCCTGGAGTCAGCTGAAGCAGAATGTCACAGGATATTATGGGGTCGGGAGTGCACTGCAGGCCCTTGGCCGTGATGGAAAGCTCAAAGAATTGAAAGAACTGTACAATGATTCTGATTTTTTCAGGGCCCTGATCGACAACTGTGAAATGGCGATGAAGAAATGTTTCTTTCCATTGACAGAACACCTGGCACAACATCCAAGGTTTGGCGAGCTATGGAACAAGATCTACGGAGAGTATGAACTTACCGTGCGGGAGATCTTCAAGATTTCGGGTAAGACAGAACTGATGGCTGATTATCCTGTTGAACAGCTCTCGATCCAGACGAGGGAAAGGATCGTGCTTCCACTGATCACCATTCAACAATATGCCATGTCCAGGATCATGAAGATCCGCGAAGAAGGTTCCAATCACCCGCTCAATGACACCTTCGAAAAGTTGGTGATCCGTTGTTCATTCGGGATCATCAATGCCGGAAGGAATTCGGCCTGACCTCAGGTCGGCAACATCCCGTAATTTTGCGTCTCAATTTATTTCATGAGCAAACTGAAGATCGGTTTGGTGCAAATGAGTTGCACGGCAAACAAAGATGAAAACCTTGCCAAAGCCATGGATCTCGTCCGCAAGGCTGCGGCCGGGGGTGCGAAAGTGATTTGTCTGCAGGAATTATTCACGTCACTCTATTTCTGTGATGTGGAGGATCATGACAACTTTAAGCTTGCCGAACCGGTCCCCGGCCCTTCAACCGATGTGATCTCCAAAATTGCGCGTGAGCTGGGCGTGGTCATCATTGCTTCCCTGTTCGAAAAAAGGGCGCAGGGCATTTATCACAACACGGCTGCCGTCATCGATGCCGATGGTGCTTTCCTTGGCAAATACCGGAAAATGCACATCCCTGACGATCCTGCCTACTATGAGAAATTTTATTTCACGCCCGGTGACCTGGGTTATAAAGTCTTTCATACCAAATATTGCACGCTCGGGGTGTTGGTTTGCTGGGACCAATGGTATCCGGAAGCAGCAAGGATAACAACCCTGATGGGTGCGGAGATCCTGTTCTATCCAACTGCTATTGGTTGGGCAAGTTCCCAGGATGAGGCTACCAACAATGAGCAGTATGAAGCATGGCAAACCATTCAGAAAAGCCATGCCATTGCCAATGGTGTGCATGTGGTGAGTGTAAACCGGGTGGGCTACGAACAGGCGGGGGCGATGAAATTCTGGGGTGGATCCTTTGTCGCGAACCCGTTTGGATCCATCCTTTATAAAGGATCCCACGAGGCGGAGGAAGTAACGGTGGTGGAGATTGATACGGCAAAAACAGAGCAATACCGGACGCATTGGCCATTCATGCGCGACCGCCGCATAGATTCTTATCAGCCGATCACCAGCCGTTACCTTGATGGGGAATGAGGATAGGTTGATGACGAATCCAATTTTCCACTTTGAATAATTAATGAATGATTGAAAAGGAAATTGCTACGCCCAGGTCACTTGGTTATTATTTTCCCGCTGAATTCGCCCCGCATACGGCCACATGGTTGAGCTGGCCTCACAAGGAAGCTTCGTGGCCCGGAAAGATCCAGACGATCTATGAGCCGTACACGGCCTTCATCAAAGAGCTGACAAAGGGTGAACTGGTCAGGATCAATGTGGCCAACGAATCGATGAAAGTATTTGCGTCAGGATGGCTTCAAAAAGCTGAGGTTGAAATGGACCGTGTTGAATTTTTCTACCATCCGACCAATGATGCCTGGTGCAGAGATCATGGGCCCGCCTTCCTGATCAATCCAAAGACTGACAACAAAAAAGCGATCGTGGATTGGGATTACAATGCCTGGGGTAACAAATATCCTCCATTCGACCTTGATGATGTGATCCCGGCGCTGATTGCAAGGCATTTTGATCTGCCGCTTTTTCAACCCGGAATAATTATGGAAGGAGGTTCCGTTGAATTCAATGGCAAAGGAACCATTCTCAGCTCCACTGCCTGCCTGCTCAATCCCAACAGGAACCCACAACTTGACCAGGAAAGCATTGAAGATTATCTGAGAGAATATTATGGAGCCGAACAGGTGTTATGGATAAACGAAGGCATCGTTGGAGATGATACCGACGGACACATCGATGATACGGTAAGATTTGTGAATGAGGATACAGTGATCGCGGTAGTTGAAGAGGACAGAAAGGATGAGAATTACGAAATCCTGCAAAGGAACATGGAGCAATTGAAAAGATTGCGATTGATCAGCGGTAAGCAATTGAACATTGTCGAGATCCCGATGCCTGGGCCGGTGATCTATGAAGACCAGCGGCTGCCTGCTTCTTACGCGAATTTTTACATTGCCAATGAGTCGGTGATCGTCCCGGTATTTGGGGGGAAAAAGGATGATGCCGCGCTGGGTATCATCCAGGATTGTTTTCCAGGCCGGCGCGTGATCGGAATAAATTCAAGGGATATTATCTGGGGATTGGGCAGTTTTCATTGTTTGAGTCAGCAGGAGCCGCTGGTATAAAAAAAGCCATCCCGAAGAATCGGGACGGCGTTAACGATTGCTTGCCATTTAACACTATATAAAACAGTCTTTGATCTCTTTTTTATAAGCTCTCGTCATGCTGGGAGATGTCCAGGCCGGCTTCTTCTTCTTCAGGAGTGATCCGGATGGGCAGGATCATATCCACGATCTTGAAAACGATAAAGCTCATGACGATCGCGAAGGTCACCACGATCAGGCAACCCAGGGTCTGATGCAGAAAAAATTTCGTGCCACCATAGATCAGTCCATCGCTCCCGATGGCGGGATTGATTTTCCTGCTGGCGAAAACCCCGGTCATGATCATTCCCACAATCCCACCGATACCATGACAGGGAAATACGTCGAGCGTGTCATCGATGGTAGTCTTTCCTTTCCAATGAACGGCAATGCTGGAGCATATCGCAGCGATGAAGCCGATGAACATGCTTTGTGGAAGTCCTACATATCCCGCAGCAGGAGTAATAGCAACCAGACCCACCACGGCGCCGATGCAGAATCCCAGGCCCGAGGGTTTGCGGCCCCGGACCATGTCAAAGAAGATCCAGGAAAGTCCGGCTGCTGCAGAAGCCGTATTCGTATTTGCAAAAGCATTTACCGCGAGACTATTCGCAGCAACGGCCGAACCGGCGTTGAATCCGAACCATCCAAACCAGAGAAGCCCGGTGCCCAATAACACGTAGGTGATACGGGCTGGCTTAACGGTTTCTTTTTCAATGTGCACCTTTCTTCGCTTCAGCATAATGGCGCCTGCGAGGGCCGCACACCCCGCCGAAATATGAACGACGGTGCCTCCTGCAAAATCAATCACTCCCATTTTCGCAAGCATTCCATCGGGGTGCCAGTTCCAGTGGGCGATCGGTGCATAGATCAACAGGCTGAAGAGGATCATGAAGAGGATGTAAGAGCTGAAGCGGATACGTTCCGCGGTAGCGCCTACCACCAGCGCAGGAGTAATGATCGCAAACTTCATTTGGAACAATGCAAAAAGGAGCAAGGGGATCGTGGGCGCGAGGCTCCAGGGTTCGTGGCTGTTGATGTTTCGCATCATGAAGAATTCGGTGGGATCGCCGATCAGCCCGTTGATCGACTTTCCAAAAGCGAGACCGAATCCTACCACTACCCAAAGGACGCTGATGAGTCCTGTCGCGATAAAGCTTTGCATCATGGTGGAGATCACGTTCTTTTTTCCCACCATACCTCCATAGAAAAACGAAAGGCCCGGTGTCATCAGCAACACCAGGGCTGCGGAGATCAGCATCCATGCAACGTCGGCAAAATTGTAAGCTTTTGAACCATCAAAATCAACAACGAGCGGCACAAAAATCCCGATCACGCAAAAAAGCCCTAACAATAGGAACGGAACGGAGTTGCTAGCCTGTTTCATAAAAAATGATTTGATTAAGAAAGTTGATACGAAGCTTCAATATGGATACTGATCAACGATTCTTATATATGAAAGGGTGCCGATTAAAAATGATAGGTCACGCCAAGAATGAATGAACCGGTGCTTTTTGCCGTTGGAAAATCGGTATCAGCATTCTTGAAAAATATCGGATCGGCTGCGGCGTCAACCCTGAACTCAGGGATGATGGTCAGGTTGTCGATCCGGATATTGCCGGAAAGTGTAAAGTCAAAGATGCTGGTACCAAAGGCTCCTGCGGAAACCGATTTCTTGTCATCAAAATATTCACCCCGGGCCGTCAGGCCAAAGCCTGCACAGGGATCAAAATTGAGATAGAGTGCAGAACCCCACCATGAATCGGATTCACCTCCTGAAGGCTTTACAAACTGAACCGTTCCATTGTAGCCGATATTGAATTTATCTGAAACTGTTCCCAGGACGACGAGATCCAGCTGGTTGACATCCGTATCGAAAAAGTCTTCCCCGCCTACATAATTCAGGTAACCCTTCAGCTTGCCATTCTTGGTAGCGCCGCTGAGCTGGCCGAGGATGTATTTATTAGCGAAGCTTGCAGACACATTATCCGTTGGGTTGGCTACGCCGACCATCAACCCAACGTTGCCCATCGTGATATCGGCTTTGACACCTGTATGGAAGAATGGACCAAAGGAAAACATGTAATCCATGCTGTAGTTGCGGTTCAGGTATGCGTCGAGTAATTCATAGCCAACGTGTGTAGCCCATTTACCGATGGTGAATTTTACCTTGCTGGAGGGGGCATAGCTCAGATAAGCCTGTTTCACTGCTGCTACCGTGCTCCCGGCATCGTTGTAGGAAAATTCATCGGCTCTTCTGCCGAATCCCAGGTCGGCGGTAGCGCTTACTTTTCCGATACTGTAATCAGCTTTGAGGGAGGCCATCCCGAGCTCGAAGGAGTTGTGGGAATTGGTAAAGCTCGTATAGTTATTCGTACGGCCTGAATCTTTGGCATTATTAAAATTGTAGCGATAATATGCATCGACCGAACCAATGATCGTCAGCGTTCCGGATTTCGTAGAATCCTGTGAAAAAATCGGGGAGATTGCCACCATTCCAAGCGTGGCTGTAACAAAGATTTTCCTTAACATTGTTTAAGTTTTTAGTTATCGAATAAGGGTACAGCAGGTAAGTTGTTGACGCAACTTATCAATCTTGCTGTACCTTTTTTTATTTCTGCTATTCGGTCACCGGTACTTCTTTGATCGTACCGTTGTTATGAACCAGGAGTGTACCCTGAGAATATTTTTCGTTGTGTTGGGTAGCATCGAGTCCTTCTTCTTCTTCCTGGGTGCTTACGCGGATAGGAACGATGAAGTTGATGAATTTGAATATCAGGTAGGAAACAATAAAGCTATACCCAACCACGATCGCAAGGGCCTTCACCTGGTTAAAGAAGAACGCATAGTTACCATAGAAGAGACCATTATTGCCCAATGCATTAACGGTAGTGGTCGCGAAAATACCGGTCATGAGCATACCGACCATTCCACCAATACCATGGCAGGGAAATACATCGAGTGTATCATCCACGGTTGACTTTTGCTTATAGTATACGGCTACATTGGAAATGAGGGCAGCGATAACGCCGATGAAAATACTTTGGGGTACGGCTACGAATCCGGCGGCCGGGGTGATCGCTACCAGTCCGACGACCGCTCCGATACAGAAACCGAGAACCGATGGTTTCTTGCCTTTCAAAACATCGAAGAACATCCAGGACAAACCTGCTGCTGCAGCGGCCGTGTTCGTGGTTGCGAAAGCGTTGACTGCGAGGCTTCCCGCCGTAAGTGCGGAACCGGCATTGAATCCGAACCATCCGAACCAAAGGAGGCCGGTGCCGATCAGGACATAAGGAAGATTGGCAGGGGGGATCTCCTTCTTCTCTACATGCACTTTTCTGCGGCGGAGGACCATGGCTCCTGCGAGCGCGGCACAACCTGCGGAAATATGGACAACCGTACCACCGGCGAAGTCAAGCACGCCCATTTTAAAGAGAAATCCTTCGGGGTGCCAGGTCCAGTGTGCGATCGGTGCATAAACAAGGAGGCTGAAGAGAACAATGAATAAAATGTAGGAGGTGAAGCGGATCCTCTCTGCGACAGCTCCAACCACCAGTCCCGGGGTGATGATCGCAAACATTAATTGAAAGAGGGAAAAGAGGGCCAGGGGAATGGTGAGGGGTGTACCTCCATGAAGCACAGGGGGGCCGGACATCACTCCCTTAAAGAAAAGGAAGGTTGAGGGATTACCAATGAATCCACCGATGGAATCGCCAAAACAGAGGCTGAACCCAACCACTACCCAGAGAACACTCACTACTCCCGCGGCGGCAACGCTTTTGATCATGGTCGAGATCACGTTCTTGCGGTGCACCATCCCGCCATAAAAGAAGGCGAGCCCGGGCGTCATGAGGAAGACCAGGGCTGTGGCCACGATCACCCAGCTGATGTCGGAAGTGCTGTAGGTGCCCTTATCATCAAAAGTGGGCAGCGACGGAATGAACATTGCTGCAATGGCGACAGCAGCCAGAACTACGAACGGGGCTAATTGATAAATCGTCAACTTTCTCATACTCATTTCAGTTTAATACATTAAAAAAAATAGTAATTAAAACTATTTTGTAAAAATACTAGTTTTTGCAACCAGTTTCTGAGAAATAAATCATATTATATTTTTTATGCATTTAAGTAATTCACAGCTTAAACTTGCATTTGAATTTTTTAAAAATATCGTCGCGATTATTTCGAAAGTTTCGAACCGGTCTTCGGTCGTGAAGTGTAGGAATAAAGCAAGGTCACCGACACATCATTTCGCAGAAGACATGTTGGCTACTATATAGCTATATACAATACATTGGTGATCTAAATACAATAACCCCGGAGATCTTCATACAGAAACCCTGGATCATCTTAATACGATAACCCTGCTATCTTACTACAAAAACCCTGGATATCTTAATAGAGTAACTTGGGAATCATAAATACGTTAACCCCGGATAAGATCTTCCTGGTTGATCTTAATCAAGAATCCCAACCATTAAGGATTGTGAAGAGCTAACCATTCCAAGTGATCGCGAGACTGGTCAATCCAACAATTATTGCCATCAATCATTGATTTTACAAAAAGGTGACATCACTAAAATCCTTTCAATAAAAGCATGATTTTTATTATCAAAATTCGGCGCTGCATTTTCAGTTATCCACACAAATTTTTTACCCCTGTTCACAACCTGTGCATCACCGGAAACTAATCATTCCACAAAGTGTGGACTCCTCAACTTTCTCAATTCATAACCTTTATGAATCCATTTGCAATTAATATGAATTTTTACATGATTCCGACCGTCCGTCATTCGAACAAAAAGTAAAAATCCCAACCGGTTTTTCAACATTTTCTCAAAATTTCTGGTACGATATTTAAAGAGATGGGACGCCGCTTTTTGCGTTCAGTCAGGCTCCTGCAGGGATGATCCGGCTATCGTAAAATCACGGTTCGGATTTTTACTATCGTATGATTACGATAAGTAAGAGTATCCATGAAGTGAGGGATAGATGATCGATAAGTGAAATTATTTATGAACAATTTTTCAAGAGCAAAAGGTGCATAACTGATGAGTATAAACCCACTAAAAAGTCAAGCATTTATGCGCTACTGTTTCAAGTATTCCCCGGATATATTTGGTATGATAATTGTTAAATTTCCGATGTCAATCAACATTCTTCACCTATGTAAATTTCAATGAATTATCTGCTATGATCTAAAATAAATCACCAAAGCTTATCGATAATCCTTAATCCAAAATCCTATGAGAATTCTCCTCCTAACACTGCTTACTTTTCTAACATTTCTAGAGACCCGAGCGACAGATTACTACGTTTCCCCTTCCGGTAACGACAACAATTCAGGAACACAAGCTTCTCCATGGAGAACTGCGACCAAAGCAGTCAGTGTTGCCAAATCAGGCGACAAAATCTATCTTGAAGCAGGTGGTGAATATTATGGTGGGATCGCTCCCGCCAGCGGTGTTTCGTTTAACTCTTATGGTTCAGGTGCAAAACCAGTGATCACTGGTTTAACGCAGATCACCAACTGGACATCAAGAGGCAGTGGCGTATACGAAAGCGTTGTATCAGGTGCCCAGAGCACTTTGAATATGGTGGTCATGAACGGAAACTTTCAGGCCGTTGGCCGTTATCCGAAAGTGACCGCCGCCAATAAAGGTTATTTAAATGTTTCATCCCATTCGGGCAATAGTTCAGTTAATGGAAGCCTCAGCGGAGCTCCTTCCGCCGTCGGCGGTGAAGTGGTGATCCGCAAGAATCACTGGATCCTTGAAAGAGGAACGATCACATCCCAATCAGGATCCTCCGTTTCCTATTCCGGTGGCGGCAGCTACTCTCCTACGGATGGATTTGGATTCTTCCTGCAGAACCATGTCAACCTTTTGACGGCAACCGGTGAATGGGCATTTGAAAGCTCATCGAAAAAAGTGCAAATGTATTTTGGCGGCAGCGGACCCGGTAGTAATGATGTAAGGGTTGCCACCGTTTCCAATCTTGTGACGCTTTCTTCTAAAAGCGGTATCTCCTTTACAAACATCAGCTTTCAGGGTGCGAATAACCACCTTTTTTCTGTTAGCGGATCCAGCAGCATCACGCTTACCGATTGTGAACTTGAATTTGCCGGTGTGGATGGATTTAATACAAACGCTTCCACCTCCGGTATTACCTTATTAAGGACCAACTTCACCTGGTCAAACAACAATCACATCCGTTCGAACAACGCGACCGACTGGAACATCCAGGATTGCGTTTTTACCAATAACGGGATGACAGCAGGGATGGGAGGAAATGGCGACGGAACTTATTATGCGATCTCCGACCTCGCCAACAACAGCCTGATCCAATATTGCTCTATCATCAATTCAGGTTATGTCGGCATCAACTTCAATGGTTCGGCCGCATCGGGAAATAATATCCGGGTATTGAACAACCTCGTGGATGGTTTTTGTCTTGTGAAAGATGACGGCGCCGGCATCTATACCGGTTATGTCGGAGGCATTGTGTCCCATTCTACCTGCCGCATTGAAAATAATATTATAAAGAACGGCCTTGGCGCCAATGATGGTGCAGGGAATGGAACGCAATGGTTCCAGGTGCATGGTATTTATATGGACGACTACAGTAACAATGTAGTGATCAATGGCAACAGCATCACGAATTGCGGAGGAAGCGGTATTTACCTCCACCTGTCAAACAACATCACGCTTACCAACAATACAACCTACGCAAATAAGAACGAAGAGCTTCTTATCTCTGCGACTGAAAATAGTACGGGCGCTATTCGCAATATTACCATGAACGGCAATGTCTTCTTCAACATGACGAAGGACAATAGCCAGCTGTACTGGGTAGCATTGATCAGGTCACTGGGTGATGATATCGGTCAATGGGGAACATGGAACAACAACTATTTCTGCCGCCCACTCAATTCAGAAAAACAATCGTTCTTCGTAAGACACGGTTCAAATGATGATATCGGAGATCTTCCCATGTGGAAGTCCATCTCCGGAAAGGACGGGAACTCAAAAGGAACACCTGTTACTGTTACGGATCCCAACAAAGTCCGTTTCGAATACAACGCATCTAAATCAAGCAAGACCGTTTCCCTTGGCGCTAATTATTTGGACGCAAAAGGTGCAAACTATGCAGGCAGCATTACCCTTGCTCCCTATACTTCCGCCGTATTGATCCAGACCAGCGGCACAGTAAATCAACAGCCCCAGGCGAATGCAGGCCCTGATCAATCGATCAACCTGCCGACAAGCACTGTTACTTTGAATGGCTCGGGTTCAGATCCTGACGGGGCCATTGCAAGCTATAACTGGACGAAAGTGTCGGGTCCCAGCCAGGGCAGCATCACTACACCCAACGGTTCACAAACCACCGTTACCAATCTCGTTAGCGGTACCTACCAGTTCCAGTTGCAGGTTACCGACAATTCGGGTGCTACGGCGACTGATGTGATCACAGTCAACGTTATCACCGTTGCGGTCAACAAACCGCCGGTTGCGAATGCAGGAAGCAACCTCAACATTACACTCCCGACAGTTACCGTATCCTTGTCAGGTTCCGGTACTGACCCCGATGGAACGATCGCTTCGTACGCATGGACGAAGATCTCCGGACCATCGCTTTTCAATATCCTTACTCCAACCAATGCTTTAACCAGTGTGATTAGTCTCGTGCAGGGAACCTACCAGTTTCAATTGCAGGTAACTGATAATGCCGGCGCCGTGGGAAAAGACACGGTGGTGGTGTCAGTGAACGCGGCGCCACCACCTAACATAGTTCCCGTATCAAATGCAGGTAACGACGTCGTCATTACCTTACCGACAAATACTGCAACCTTGTCGGGATCGGGAACTGATCAGGATGGAACGATCGCGAGCTATGCATGGACCAAGATAGCAGGCCCCAGTCAATTCAATATCGCCTCGCCTTCTTCAGCGCAAACCAACCTGACCAACCTGGCTCAGGGTACGTATCAATTCCAATTGACCGTAACAGATGATGATGGTGGAACCGATGTTGACATTGTGATCGTAACGGTGAATCCTGCTCCGGCACCCCCGCAGAACGTGGCCCCGACGGCCAATGCCGGAAACAATGCAAACATCACGCTACCCGCTAACACGGTTACCCTTTCAGGTAGCGGCACCGATACAGACGGTACGATTGCCAGCTATGCCTGGACCAAAATAAGCGGGCCTTCCCAGTTTACGTTCGTGAATGCCTCGTCGGCCCAAACGGCAGTCAACAATCTCGTGGAAGGAACCTATCAATTCCAATTGACCGTAACGGATGATGATGGCGCCACTGCTACCGATGTGGTAGTGATCACTGTAAACCCGGCACCGGTAAACCAGATCCCAACGGCCAATGCCGGATCAAATAAATCAATCACCCTCCCGACCAATTCGGTTTCCCTTACGGGTAGCGGTACAGATGCAGATGGAACGATCACTGCTTATTCATGGACCAAAGTCTCGGGACCAACCCAAAACAATATCGTATCTCCAACGAGCGCGACTACAACGATCGATAATCTGGTACAGGGAACCTACCAGTTCCAACTGAAAGTGACCGACAATAACGGAGCCACAGGAACAGATGTGGTTACTGTAACAGTAAACGCACAGCCTGTGAACCAGGCTCCGACAGCCAACGCCGGATCAAACAAAACCATCACGCTGCCGACCAATTCCGTATCCCTCAGTGGAAGCGGTAATGATGCCGATGGAACGATCGCATCCTATAGCTGGACGAAGATCGCCGGACCGACGCAATTCAATATTGTGAGCGGAACTGCGGCACAAACCACAGTGAACAACCTGGTCCAGGGAACCTACCAGTTCCAATTGACGGTTACAGATAATTCGGGTGCGACGGGCACGGATGTCGTGGTAGTTACAGTAAATGCAGCTGCGAACCAGGCGCCAACAGCCAACGCAGGAAATAATCAAACGATCACATCACCGGCGAGTTCAGTTACCTTGAATGGTTCCGGGACCGACGCAGATGGCACGATCGCAACTTACGCATGGACAAAAATTGCAGGTCCGACGCAATTCAATATCGTGACTGCCGGTGCAGCCCAAACCACGGTCAATAACCTGGTCCAGGGTACCTATCAATTCCAACTGATCGTCACGGATGATGACGGTGCAACAGCAACCGATGTGGTGATCATCACGGTAAATGCACCGGCGCCAAACCAGGCTCCAAATGCTAATGCAGGAAGCAATCGCACCATTACTTTACCTGCTAATTCGGTAACGCTTAACGGCATCGGTTCTGATGCCGACGGCACGATAGCCACCTATGCGTGGACATGGGTCTCCGGTCCAAGCCAATTCAACATTCAGAGCAGTAGCAGCGCTTCGACGGTTATTAACAACCTGGTTCAGGGAGTTTATACTTTCCAACTAACGGTGACCGATAACCTCGGCGCCACCGATGCAGACAATATCCGCGTGACGGTTAACGCCGCACCTGTCAACCGCAAACCAAATGCGAATGCGGGTTCAAATAAGAACATCACCTTACCAACCAATTCAGTAACCCTCGTTGGTAGCGGAAGCGATTCTGATGGAACGATCACCAGCTTTAGCTGGGCCAAAATCTCCGGACCATCGCAATTCAATATTGCGGCAGCTTCGGCAGCAACAACTTCGATCGACAACCTTGCAGAGGGTACATATGAGTTCCAACTCAGCGTAACCGACAATGCAGGTGCGAGCGATGCGGATATTGTGACGGTAACAGTAAATGCTGCTGCTGTTCCAAACCAAGCACCTGTAGTAGAAGCAGGTAATAATATTGCGATCACACTACCCACCAGCGACGCTGTACTTTCCGGAAGCGCTACGGATGCTGACGGTACGATCGCAAGCTATAGCTGGACAAAGATCTCCGGCCCTGCTCAATTCAATATTGTAAGCGCTTCAAATGCCCAGACGACCGTGAATAACCTGGTGGAAGGTGTTTATCAATTCCAGCTCCAGGCCACAGATGACGATGGTGGTACGGGAACAGATATTGTAGTTGTCACCGTAAATCCAAAACCGGCCAATCAATTGCCAGAGGCAATTGCAGGCAACAGTATTTCGATCACTTTACCAAACAGTACGGCTTCGCTGAACGGAAGCGGTACGGATGCTGATGGCACCATCACAGGATATGCATGGACGAAGATTTCAGGTCCTGCACAATTCACGATCACGGACCCTGCTTCGGCCCAAACCACGGTGACGGGTCTGGAAGAAGGAGTCTATGAATTCGAACTGGAAGTAACAGACAATGATGGTGGAACAGCAACAGACATCGTTACGGTGACCGTGAACGGGGCTCCAAACCAGGCACCGAATGCCGATGCCGGCAGCAACGCCACGATCACATTGCCAACGAGCACGGTTACATTTAGCGGAAGCGGTACTGATGCCGATGGTACGATCGCATCTTACGAATGGACCAAGGTAACCGGACCATCGCAATTCACGATCGCTAATCCAAATAGCCCTTCAACAGCTGTCAATAACCTGGTAGAAGGTGTATACTATTTCATGCTGAAGGTTACGGACAACGGCGGAAGGTCGGGTTATGATTTCATCAAGGTAACGGTGAATCCGGCTCCGCCAAACGTTGCACCGGTGGCCAACGCAGGAAATAATGTGACCATCACCTTGCCGGCGAACAGTGTATCACTTGTCGGTACCGGAACAGATACAGATGGAAGCATCACCAACTATAACTGGACAAAAATTGCAGGTCCGGGTCAATACACTATTGTAAGTCCCACAACCGGTAACACGGCAGTCAATAACCTCGTCCAGGGAACGTATCAATTCCAGTTGACGGTTACCGATAATAACGGTGCAACCGGAACGGATGTGGTAACTGTAACGGTGAACGATGCACCGCCACCGGCAAATATTCTTCCGGTCGCTGATGCCGGATCCAATGTCTCCATCACACTTCCGGTAAGCACGGTCACCCTCAGCGGTTCAGGTATTGATGTGGATGGAACAATCGCGAGCTATGCATGGACAAAACTGACCGGTCCAGCATCTTCAACGATCGTTACTCCGGGTGCAGCTCAAACCACGATCAATAATCTTGCACAGGGCGTATATGAATTCCAGTTGCAGGTGACCGATAATTCAGGCGGCACTGGAACCGATGTGGTAACAGTTACAGTAAATTCGGCTCCGGTGAATCAAGCACCGACCGTATCTGTCGGAAACAATGTTACGATCTCCCTTCCGACGAATACCGTTTCGCTGACAGGCACTGCCAGCGATGCGGACGGTACTATAGCTACGTATTCCTGGACGAAAGTTTCAGGTCCTTCCCAATACACGATCACAAGTGCGGGCACTGCCCAAACCGATGTCACAGGCCTGCTTGCAGGGGTTTATCAATTCCAGCTCCAGGTAACGGATAACCAGGGTGCGTCTGCTTCGGATGTGGTTACCGTAACGGTAAATGCACCGCCGCCAAATCAGGCGCCAACGGTGAATGCTGGTCAAAATGTGACCATGACCCTTCCTGTTAATTCGGTGACGTTAAATGGAGTAGCAACAGACGCAGATGGCACCATCCAGGCATATAACTGGACACAGATCGCCGGTCCTTCCCAATTCACGATCACGAGTCCGGCGGCTGCGAGCACATCCATAACGGGTCTTGTCGAGGGAGTTTACTACTTCCAGCTCGTTGCTACCGATGATGACGGCACGTTCGGTTGGGATATCGTGAAGGTGACGGTGAATGCCGCACCGGTGAATCAGCTGCCGGTCGCCAACGCAGGCAACAATGTAGCGATCACATTACCTGTCAATACAGTAACACTTCATGGTTCTGCGACGGACCCGGATGGTACGATCGTCAGCTATAGCTGGGCGAAGATCGCTGGTCCGCAGCAATACACTATCGCAAATCCAAACAGTGCGACCACTGCAATCAACAACCTCGCGCAGGGGACCTATCAATTCCAGTTGCAGGTTACGGATGATGATGGCGGCATTTCGACGTCCATCGTAACGGTGACTGTCAATGGCACCCAACTGTTCAACCAGTTGCCGGTTGCTGATGCAGGTAATGATATCGTGATCACACTTCCGCAGAACAGTGTTTCGCTCCTGGGAACGGGAACAGATGCTGATGGAACCATCACGGCCTTTGCCTGGTCTAAGGTTGCTGGTCCTGCTGAAGGCACGATCCAGACCCCGAATACCGCTTCAACTGCTGTCAACAACCTCGTCGAAGGTGTTTATCAGTTCCAGTTGCAGGTTACCGACAACTCGGGTGGTACGGGCAGGAATGTGGTCATCGTAACAGTGAACGCCCTTCCACCTGCGCCAAACAAGGCACCGCTGGCCAATGCGGGAGAGGATACAATCGTGATCCTTCCGAATAACAGCGTTACGCTGCAGGGTACAGGAACGGATGTGGATGGCACGATCACAGGATATTACTGGAACATGGTGGATGGTCCGGCCGCTTACGAGATCACCGACAGGGAATCACCCATCACCACCGTGTCAGGCCTCACTGAAGGAACCTACACCTTTGAGCTTGAAGTCACAGATAATAACAGGAGCACAGGCAAAGACCGGGTCACGGTCATCGTGAAAGATCTTGCCACGGCTAAGTTATCGCTCTATCCCAACCCTGTCAGGGATGTGGCAAACCTTCAGATCGAATCCAAGATCGAGTCCAGCCCAACAGCGATCACGGTCTATGACCTGAATGGTAGGGTGCTGTTGCGCGATGAATTCCAACGGACACAACGGATCGTAACCAAGCAGTTGGATATGTCCCGCTATCCGAATGGAACCTACCTGATCAAGGTTACCTCAGATTCAGATACGCCGATGACGATCAAGATGTTGAAGCAATAATTGCGTTCCGGGTAGTTCGTATAGACAAAAGCAAGTTGAAGAAATTCAACTTGCTTTTTTGTTTCACTTTCGCGGAAAAATTTCAGTCCGGATCAATTTTTTGTACCCAGGAGCAACGGGATGATCGTATTTCTCCGATTACCAGATAGTTTCTCCGGAAATTCTCTATCCACATGAAATCCACACCTGATCAGCCTTTCAGCGAATGGTGTATTTTTGGTTTCGCCAGGGTCCTGCTTATGAAATGGTGAAGCGCAACGGTTTGCTGCTAACAGCAAAGTTCTGTCCGATGATCAAACTAAATAAATCCCAACAAACGCCATGGCGTCTACACCATTAGAGTTGTCGAAATACCTCCGGTCGGTAAATACAAATGCATCTCCCCTGGACCGGTTAAAAATTGCTTATCGCCCGTTCGTTTGCCCCTTTACTTTGCTCATCGATGATTGCAGAAATTCAAAAGCTATCGTTGATATCGGTTGCGGATCCGGTCAGTTTCTACTGCTTCTTTCAAAATATACGAATGCGAGCAGGCTTGCCGGACTTGAAATTTCACCCGGGCTCGTCAAGAATGCAAAAGCATTACTTGGCAGTCAAAACGCCACCGATTTCAACATCCAGGAATATGATGGCACCCTGATCCCGGAATTCATTCAGGAATACGACACTGTGACCCTCATCGATGTTTTCCACCATGTGAAAAAAGAACATCAGGAGAATTTCTTATTGCAGGTTTTCAGAAAAATGAGGCCGGGGACGCAGTTGATCTTTAAAGATATCAATGCCGCTCATCCTTATATCCTCCTGAACAAGATGCATGACCTGCTGCTTGGAGGTGGGGTAGGTCATGAGGTAAGTGTATCCCACGCGGTAGAACTGTTGAGGAGAGCGGGTTTCACCATCCGATCGATCTCGAAAAAAATAATGCTCTGGTATCCGCATTATACGATCATTTGCGTCAAATAAAGCGCCCATCAATGAATAACCCCCCATGAACAACCCCAAGGTCATACCCCTGGAGCGCCCTGTGAAGCTGGAATTGCAGCAACAGGAGCCGGTTCCACTGGTCGTTGATATGGATGGCACCCTGATCTGCACGGATATCTTATGGGAAGCCACTATTCAGTTATTGAAAAAAAATCCACTCTACCTCTTTCAACTTTTACGCTGGCTGCTGAAAGGCAAAGCTTATTTTAAAGAAAGGATCTTTGAAAGGGTTCAAATCAATTCAGCAATTATCCCTTTAAATACAGATTTGCTTAAATTTCTCAATCATCAATCACACCTGGGAAGGAAGCTCATCCTTGCAACAGCTTCGCCAAGATCCGTAGCGGTTGAAATTTGCAAGCGCTGTCCCATCTTCGATGAGATCTATGGAACGGATAGCCGCACAAACCTTAGCGGTAAGCAAAAGCTTGCGATGTTAATTCAACACTTCGGCCGGGCCAACTTTGACTATATCGGCAATTCATCCGATGATCTCGTCATCTTCCGGTCTGCACGATATACTTACCTGGTGAACCCGGGCAGGTCATTGCAATCAAAAACCAGGAAAGGATCCAACCTTATAAAAGTCTGGCAAACTAAAAAGACAAACCTTGCCTCTGCTGTCAGATCGCTCAGGATCTATCAGTGGGTGAAAAACCTTTTGGTATTTGTGCCACTGCTTACTTCTCACAATTTTTCATCATGGCCCCTAATTCTGCAATCATTCATTGCTTTTATAGCCTTCAGCATGGTAGCCTCTGCAGGTTATCTTGTCAATGACCTGTTCGATATCGACGGGGACCGGGTGCACCCGAGAAAGAGGGACCGCCCCATTGCTTCCGGCGATTTTTCAATCCCCCATGCGATCTTGCTGGCTGTTGCTTTTTTTGTTGCTGGCTTCCTCCTTTCATTCTTCTCGCCAACCTATTTCTGGATTGTGCTACTAACTTATTTTGCTACTTCCCTGTTCTATTCTTTTTACCTGAAAAAACTTGTGCTATACGATGTTTTTATACTGGCCGTGCTTTATTCTGTCCGCGTTGTGGCGGGAGGTATTGTGTCAGGCGTCCCCTTATCCTTTTGGCTGATCGCGTTTTCGACTTTTATTTTCCTCAGTCTCGCCTTTGTAAAACGTTATTCAGAACTCGTGAAGCTGACGAATGAACCGGGGTTGCGAAGCCGCGGGCGCGAGTATATGCTGAGCGATCTTCATTTACTCGAAATCATGGGCATTGTGAGCGGATTCATGGCCGTGGTTGTTTTCTCCTTATACATAGATAGCCGTGAGGTGGTCGAGCTTTATTCCAATCCAAAATTGTTATGGGTGATCAGTCTCCTGTTTTTATTCTGGATAAGCCGAATTTGGCTCTGCACCATCAGGGGAAAGATGACAGATGATCCCATCATCTTCGCGATGAAGGACAAAACCAGCTATTTCATTTGCCTTCTGGTTGCCTTAACAATTTTTATCGCCACCTAATCCTGGCAAGCCCAGGAACGACTCTCAAACATGGCTAACGAATACCTGTTGAGTAAACCCATCGCTGTCAGATCCCCCATCTTCAACATCCCCGTGGTGATGCTGAGTTTTATCGGGGCCTTCCTCCTCCATCTTGTACCGCTCGTGCAAATCAAAGAAGGTTATTATAATCTGATGATCTATGTTGTGCTTTTCGTGCTTATCCAATTCCTAAACCAACGGGAAAAGCTGCGCTCCCAGGCACAAAGCGCTTTATTGGGGATCCTTTTGTTTTTTATTGTTCATTTCCTCTATCACCTGGCCATCAATTATGAAGAGATCAGGGAATGGGATTTTATATGCTTTTATATGTTTGGCAAGGTCGGTGCTGCCGGATCCGACTTTTATGACCCTCAGGTATTCGCACACGCTTTGAATGAGCTTGGCCTTCAATCCCGCGTCGGAAGCAATTTTATCAAAGAAATTGTTGAAGTCGGGTTCTGGTATCCGCCTCCATCCATGTTTCTTTTTCTTCCCCTTGGTGCATTGGATCTTCAGACCGGTTACATCATCTGGCAATCGGTATTCATCTTCTTCCTGCTGATCGATGTGTACCTCCTGATCAGGTTTTATGGAAAAGCTGAACTCAAAAAACAAGATCCGGTCATCGGGCTTGGCTTCCTGCTGATCATGGTGTTTCCCAATCTTACAATCTCCGCTTTTTATGCACAAACGGCTCCGCTATTCCTTTTTCTATTGATCTTCCTGATCCGCTACCGGGATCATTGGCGGTCGGGTGTGTTATTGGCTCTGCTTGTAGTCATCAAACCACTGGCCGCCGTGCTGCTGCTTTATTTCCTTTTTTTGGGCAAGTGGAAACCGATTCTTGCCGCTGCAACTACCGGAATGTTGATCCTGGGCATGACGGTCCTTGCATTCGGCGTTGAGCCGCTCATCACCTATTTCAAATCCCCGCCTACGGATCGCATCCCGGATTTCGTCTATAACGAATATTTTTCATGGTTCGCCGTCTTAAAAAGATTACAAGTCAGATTTCCAGCCTATTTAAGTGTCGGCTTCCTCAAAATTTTGCAATATGGAGGGACCCTATTGTTTCTCGCTATTACTTTTTTTGCTTCGCGAAGATTGAATAAAACCTCTCCTCAACTCGCCTTTATGATCTTCCTTCCGCTGGCGATGTTGGTCTACCCGGCCAGCCTTAACCAGTATAGCATCATGACCCTTCCGGTCGTCATGGCACTTTTCAATGAAGGCACCATTAAATATGGCAGGTGGACCCTGGGTTTGATATTTTTATTCTTTGGTTTATGCTTTTACAGCTTCTTTCTCTACAACCTTCTCCTCTGGTCAATTTTGGTCACCTGGCCATTGCTGGAAAAGCTGGTTAAGAAATATTCAACATCAGGTTTACAGGCGATTCCTTTACAATCGGGATGAGGCCTGCGATCCAGGCCAGCACTGAATTTCATTATTAACATTGTGCATAACATCTTCCGCATCTCCCCCACAGTCAGGTTAATTTTATCCACCAATTCTAATACGGCTTATGCTCCGCATCCATTATAAACTGCTACTGGTTTTCATTTTTTTGGAAATCTGTACCAGTCCCGCTTCAACCATTTTTGCCCAACTTCCGGCTGGTTTCAGTTCAAACCTTGTACAGAGTGGTTACACCGCTCCGATGGGTGTTGTTTTTGCAAACAACGGGAATTCAATGTTCACCTGGGAAAAAAGCGGACGTGTCTATGTTTCCAAGTGGAGCGGTACTGCATATACCAAACAGTCAACCGTTGTTCTGGATATACATGAGGAAGTGGGTGACTGGCGTGACTTCGGTTTGCTGAGTTTTTGCCTGGACCCGGATTTCGATGTGAATGGCCTGATTTATCTGTATTATGTTGTCGACCGGCATTACCTTCTGAATTTCGGTACGGGTCAGTACAATCCCAACACCAACGACTATTTCAATGCCAGCATTGGACGTGTTACTCGTTACCGTCTTAACCTGGGCGCTACCATCACTGCGGATCTTTCAAGCAGAAAGATCTTACTCGGGGAATCAGCTTCTACCGGCATCCCACTATTGCATGAATCGCACATGGGAGGATGCCTGATCTTTGGCCGCGATAAAACACTTTTGCTGACTGCTGGCGATGGCGCTTCCTATAATGTCGCCGATGTCGGTAGTTCCAGTGATACCTATTATTCGCAGGCATTGGCTGCCGGGATCATCCGGTCGCAGGAGAACGTGGGTGCGTTGCGCGCGCAAATGGTGAATTCATTGAGCGGCAAATTGCTGCGGTTCGATCCCAATACCGGTGATGGACTTCCATCGAACCCTTTTTATGATGCATCCAATCCCCGTTCGCCAAAATCGAGGGTCTGGGCCATGGGTTTCCGCAACCCATTCCGCATGTCTTTTCAACCAAATACCGGTAGCACAAATCCTTCGGATGGTAACCCCGGAGCCTTTTTGGTTGGTGACGTTGGCTGGTACACCTGGGAAGAAATAGATGTGATCAATGCGCCGGGATTGAATTGCGGGTGGCCCCTGTTTGAAGGGCAGATCCCAAATCCGGATTATTCCGGCACAACGGTGGTCAATGCGGATGAAGGACAGCAATTCAGGAATCTTTGCCTTCAGCCAACTTCGTTCACGCTCAATGCCACCGTGGCAAACCGAAGATTCACGCATTATCGCCCGGCCCTTGCATGGAAGCATGACGCTGCCGATGCGAGAGTTCCCTGGTTTAATGGTTCAACACCCACCGATCCGCTCATTGGCGCAGCCGGATCCCCAACATCAGGCCAACCCTTTGCCGGCAACTGTGCAATCGGTGGTGTTTACTACACCGGAACCGCCTTCGGTCCTGCTTATCAAAACAGTTATTTTTTTGGGGACTATGGTACCAACATCATCAAGGTGACGAATATGAATGCAGCCCAACCCTGGATGACCACGGTTTCCAATTTCGCACCCTCCGGATTCACCAAAGGGATCGTTGACCTGGAACAAAATCCTTTGGATAATACAGTGTTCTATGTCAACATCAACACCGGAGAGATCATGAGGATCAGCATGGGCGGCAACGCGCCACCGGTCGTATCTATTTCGTCGAATCCATCATTCGGTGGCTCGCCCTTGCAAGTAAGTTTCAGTTCGGCCGGAACAAGTGATCCTGATGGTGGATCACTCACCTATCTCTGGGATTTTGGTGATGGGACCACTTCCACCCTGGCAAATCCAATACACACTTTTACATCGGCAACCACGCGATCGTTCAATGTCACCATGACGGCAACAGATCCTACCGGACTTACGGCATCGAAATCACTCACGATTTCGATCAACAATACTCCGCCAACGGTTCACATCAACAATCCTTCCAACGGTTCCACCTATTCGATCCTCAACGCTACGCAGGTAACACTTTCTGCAAGTGTAACCGACAACGAATCGACGTCCGGTATCCAATATGCATGGGAAGTAGTGTTAAGACATAACAATCACGAGCACCGTGAACCTATCAATACAAATCCAAATCCAACCGTGCAGATCTCACCGGTAGGATGCGGTGCCGAAAGTTATTATTATCTCATCCAACTGGCAGTGACGGACAATGGCGGTTTGATCGGTTCGGACTCTGTGAAGATCTATCCCGACTGTAGCGCCGGCGGTTCTGCCATCACGAATCTTACGGCCGTTCCGCAAACAACGAGTGTTGTATTATCCTGGACCAATCCAACAGCTCCTTTTGATGAATTGATGGTAGCGGCTCAACCCAACACGGGATTCCTATCGAATCCAAGTGGTACCAATTTTGTCGCAGATGCGAATTACACCGGGTCAGGAACAGCGTTCGAGCAGGGCAGGATCGTTTATAAAGGAAGCGGCCAGGGTGTGACAGTCACTAACCTATCGCCCGGAACCATTTATTATTTCCGGGTGTTTACCAGAATTGGAACCAGTTGGACCGGTGGAGTGGAGACATCAGCAACCCTTACTTCCAATCTCATGGGCAGCGGTGTGCTTTCAACCGCGACGGTCAATCTCACAACGGAAGGAATTGCCGACTGGGCCCACTGGTCCGGATATGATCATAAATCATCGGGTGGCAGCAAGATCAGCAACTATACTATTGTCGGGACCGGCACTGCCTCTACTTATAATAATGATTTGCGTACCTGTACCTGGAGCGACGGAACCCCAACGGCGAGTGGATCCAATAAGAATGGGATCTATATCACCGGCACCGGAAAAGGGTTTCAGATCACTGCACCCGCAGATCTTACCATGCGTACATTGAAAGTATATGCCGGCGGCTGGGTCAGCGGTGGTACCCTGACGGCTTCCTTATCCGATGCCTCTTCGCCGGATTATGTGAATTCTTCCTTCTCCGGTTCTGGTCAGTATGATGTGGTGTATACCATTAATTACCGGGCAGCCTCTGCGGGCAAATTGCTTACTGTGAAATGGGTTCAGGCTTCAGGCACTGGAAACGTAACATTCCAGGGCGCCACCCTTGTTGTTCAATCCTCCTCCGTTCCTGTGACTGGTGTGACAGTGAACCCTGCCACCGCCTCCTTGCAGGTTGGTACTACCCAACAATTGACTGCGACCATCACGCCATCAAATGCGACCAATCAAAATGTCAGCTGGAGCAGCAGCAATACCGGTGTTTGCACCGTCAGCAGCACAGGACTTGTAACAGCCACAGGTGCGGGTTCTGCAATAGTTACGGTAACCACACAGGATGGAAACAAAACCGCTGGCTGCAATGTTAGCGTCACGAGTTCAACGGTGAGTGTAACGGGAGTGACAGTGAGTCCTACCTCAGCAACACTTAATGTGAATCAAACACAACAATTGACTGCGACCGTGAACCCTGCCAACGCAACCAACAAAACAGTCAGCTGGAGCAGCAACAATACAGCAGTTGCGACGGTGAATGCAAGTGGTCTTGTTACAGCGAATGCAGTTGGTACTGCCACGATCACAGTCATTACCCAGGATGGAAATAAAACAGCAACGAGTGCGATCACGGTGGTCAGTGCCGGAGCAGGTTCATTGACGGGGGCCGTGGTATCATCCACCTCAACCATCAATCTGACAACGGAGGGGACAGAGGATTGGGCCCACTGGCCGGGTTTTGATCACAAAGCCTCAGGAGGAAGCAAGATCACGAATTATACGGTGGTTGGAACGGTTGCGGGCTCCATATACAATAACGACCTCCGAACCTGCTCATGGAGTGATGGAACACCTGCTGCTTCGGGATCGAATGCGAATGGTCTGTTTATCTCCGGAACCGGAAATGGCTTTCAGCTCTCGGCTCCGGCAGATCTCAGTGCAAGGACCCTGAAAGTATATGTTGGGGGATGGGTGAGCGGAGGTACGCTTACAGCTCAATTGTCGGATGGATCTGCTGCATCTTATACTAATAGCTCACTTTCTGGAGCTGATCAATATGATGGTGTTTATATCCTGACCTACAAGGCGGGAAGCGCAGGGAAATCAATCCTTGTTAGCTGGACACAGGCCTCCGGTACGGGGAACGTTACCTTGCAGGCTGCTACACTTTCAGTTGCTGGTTCCGTAATTAATGTGACCGGAGTAACGGTGAATCCCACCACGCTGAATCTGCAAACCGGTACAACCCAGCAATTAACTGCAACCATTTCGCCTGCCAATGCAACAAATCAGAACGTTAGCTGGAGCTCATCAAGTACAGCGGTATGTACCGTAAATGCTTCAGGGTTGGTATCAGCAGTTGGTGCGGGCAACGCTGTCGTCACAGTAACGACACAAGACGGGAACAAGACGGCTACCTGCAATGTAGCTGTAACCGTGCAAACGATCCCGGTTACTGGGGTTTCGGTAAGTCCTGTCACTGCAACCATTGGCATTGGGGGAACACAGCAATTGACAGCTACGGTTGCTCCTTCAAATGCCACGAATAAAAATATAAGCTGGAGTTCCGGCAATACTGCTGTTGCAACTGTTAGTAATTCCGGACTAGTTACCGGTGCAGCGGCTGGCACTGCTATTATAACTGTTACCACGCAGGATGGAAATAAAACAGCGACCAGCACGATCACGGTCGCCGCAAGCCAGGGATCACTCACGGGTGCTGTTGTTTCAGGTACAGCAACCGTGAATCTCACAGCTGAAGGCAGCTCGGACTGGGCTCACTGGTCGGGCTATGCGCATAAAGCAAATGGCGGAACCCAGATCAGCAACTTCAGCATCGTGGGTGCGGGCACCGGCCGTTCCTATACCAACGATCTTCGTACCTGCACCTGGAGCGATGGAACGCCCACCACGAGCGGGTCAAATAAAAATGGAGTTTATATTTCAGGAATTGGAAACGGATTCCAGATCACGGCCCCGGCCGATGCCACAGCGAGGACATTAAAAGTATATATCGGCGGATGGATCAGTGGTGGAACACTCACTGCGCAATTATCGGACGGATCAGCCGCGAACTATGTCAATAGTTCCCTGTCAGGAACGGGCCAGTATGATGGAGTTTACACGATCAGTTATAAAGCAGCGGCTCCGGGAAAGCAATTGATCGTAAGATGGGTGCAGGGGTCAGGGACAGGCAATATCACATTGCAGGGTGCAACGCTCGTAGTCAATACCACCTTATTAAGGGATGAGATCCGGGATCCGGCGAATACGCCTGTCCTTGCAGGCAACGGATTAAGCATCTTCCCTAATCCATTCTATGACAATATTATATTGAATTACCAGGGAAGGGAAACCGGTAAAGGAACTACCAGGGTGTACGATGCGGTGATGAGACTCGTAGCAGTATATCCATTTGAAAAAACGACCTGGTCGATGCGACAGGAAATTTCCACGGGTCATCTTTCGAAAGGAATTTATTTTATAAGGTTCAGTCTCGGTAAGGTCAACCTGGTGAACCGGCAGGTGAAGATGGAATGATCTTGCCGTGGACATAAAAAAAAGAGCAGGCACAGGGCCTGCTCTTAAGAAATCAACCAAGTCAACCCGTCCAAGGGGTGTTGCTCTCCTTTCGGCAGAACAATACATGTGTATGAAAAATGTAAAAGCTGTGCTTAGAAACTCCAGTTTGTAATGTCGAGGCCGATGATGAATCCCATTTTTTTAAGGATGGTCATTCCTTTGCCCATGATCATCCGCGTACCGATGGAGAATTTGCGCTGGATGCATCGTTGAAAATAGGGATCGTATGAATTCACCTGGGGGAAAGTGAATTCCGTCTTTTTGCCGTCGCTGAGGATGGTCTTATAACGGTTATAAACGTTGGTATGCGTGGCGGCCGCATCGAAACCCTCATTTGAAACAAAAGAGCGTGTAGGGTATACCGTCAACAGGTTTTGTTGAAACTGGTGAAAGTACCAGCGAATGGCCCATGAATCCAGTTTGCCTTTTTGCTGCTTTTGAAGCATGGCCGTCAGGTCGGAACCGGAAAAGTTGAATTTTTTGAAATAATTCTTGTCGTCGCGGACGTCATTGAAGTTGGTTACATTCCAGTCGACTGCATCCCAGCGGCTCCGCCAGGTTGCCCAACCCCAGGAACACCCGCGGGTGACTGCAAATGCATCATATGGATAGTTCGAAGGGATGCCAAACGGGTAGGAATACCCGCTTATTGAAAATACTTTTTCGTTGTGCTCGTATTGAACCAGCGAATGGTTCATGAAATTTAGAAAGTTGGGAGTAGTGCAGAGATCATCTTCAAGAACGATCACATAAGGATGTGTCCTGAGTACTTCGGTGACGCCGGAAATGATTGAATTGGCAAGCCCCTGGTTGCCGGTGTATTCCTTAATATGAATGGCTTTGAAACCCGAGATCGTGTGGAGATAATTTCTGACCTCCTGGATGGAAGCAATGTCATCATCCGTCTTCGGCCCGTCTGAAAAAATATAGAGTTCAGATTCCGGGGCCAGACTATTCGCTTTTAAGCAATCGATAGTATCACGAAGTACTTCTAACCGCTTATAAGTAAAGAGGACAATGGGTGCAAATGACATATAAAATCACTTATCCTTTTTCCAAGTTTTAATATGTACAAATCAGATTTCCCGACAGGAGGTTTTTCAACAGGTCACAAACCCTATTCGTCAAGAGGTGTTTGTCAGGCCGGGCAAGAGTAACGAACCACTTCCTCAATAAACATTTGCCTAAACCCAAGTGGTCCTTCGTTGACTATTGAATGTCTGACAAAATACAAAAATTCCTGAGGACGTCTAAGTTTATAGGAACAATTTTAAGATTTCAAAGTTCAGGATGATTGGAATAGTAAAAACCCCAACCCTTACTATTAATTAATTATCAACAGATTGTATATGCCAAAACTCTTTCAATTCTTTTCCTTCTTAAACTTATCGTAGAAGATAGGGAACAACGTCTTGAGCCAAAGTTTGAAGAAGGCCGATGGCAGATCCAGGGGGAAATAAGTCCTTATAAAATACAGGTATTGTTTGTAGGCCAGTCCTTTGGGGCTGTATAAATATTTTATCCGGTCCTTCAATCGTGTATCTGAGGACCTCCAGTTTTTGCCATGATCCCTGGTGCAGTAACCATAGATACCCGGTGCTACGAGCGCCTTGAAACCTGCCCGGTTTGAGCGCATCGTGTATTCAAAATCGGCAATGCCGTGTACGAAAGCTTTGGACAAAATGCCGATCCGCTCTACAATATTCTTTGGGATCAACATGATGTTCGCATTTCCAAGATCGCATTCCATTGCTTCGGTATCGGAATGCACCTGGTAGGAAGCAAGTTTCCTTTTGGAAAAAAGTTTTCTTCCTCCGTAAGATAACTGGCCGGATGCTTTATCCTTTGTGCTGCCAATGCTGATGACATCGGTACCGTATTTCGCAGCCGTCTCGGAATTATTTCTCAATAACCTGTCGAGCGCATCAGGATAAAGCAACGTATCATCATTCAACAGTAAATAAAAATCCGGGCGGGTGACCAGCGCTTTTTCCCAGGAGTTCCGCGTGCCGCCTGCCCAGAACAAAGATCCATCCCCGTGAAAGACATGGGCATCTGGGAAACGGGCCTTCACGGCATCGGTGGTACCATCCGAAGAAGCATCATCCGTAAGAAATAGATCCAGCTTGACATCCCCGTTCAATACCTGTTCCTCCAGGCATTGAAGGCAGGCAATCGTTTTTTCCTTCCGGTTGAACGTGGTCAATAATACTGCGATCCGCATAGTTGTCATCACACGACGTTCATGATTGGTTTACCGGCCAGCGTATAAATGATGGTTTGAAACCGGCGGGTGATCTGCCTCGCATCATGAAATTTTTCAACGGTTTCTTTTGCGTTTTCAGCGATCCGTTGCCGATGTTCCCTGTTGCGTACCATTTCCATGATCCCGCTTGCAAGCGAAGCCACCTCGTCATCCACGATCACTTTCCCCCATTCATACTCCTGCGCATATTTCACGATCGCAGTTACCTCCGGGGCATAAATGATAATGGGTGTGCCGCTGGCCATATATTCCGGCGCCTTGGTCGGCATCGAATATTTAATAAAGCTGATCGACCGCTTTGAAAAGTCATATGGAAGGATCAGGAAATCCGCTTCGGCAAATACACGTGGCAATTCCCGGTAAGGAACAAAAGCCCGGTGCTCCACACAATCGTATTTCGATGCCCAGGCCGGCAGTCTTTCGATCTGCAAGATAAAGCGCATCGATATGTCGAGCGATGTATTAACAGCCTGGATGGCTTTGGCCACTGTTTCCAACGACCGCTGGATCCCAGGGCCCGTTCTCCCGGCATACACAAGGGAAGGTTCATCAGTGATCCTGTAATCGTGGCGTTGGTATTTCTCCCAAAACTCAATATCGATCGGGTTTTGAAATGCAATAAAGTCCCGGCCATACCTGCGCTTATATTCGCGCGCCATCTCATCGCTGATGCTCATCAATACGCTTGCGCGGCTGACCAGGGTTTTCAATTCAGTATCCACCTTCCGGTACCAGTACCTCCTGAAAAGGCCATGCTCCCGGATGGTGGCCGGCCAGTCATCCATCATGTGGAAGATCAGGGGTTTTTTAGCATACTCGCTCACCAGGAGGCAAAAACGCAGCAACTGCCTGTTCGATGCCTGCATATAGATCACATCCGGATCAAAATCATCCATCCACCGGCAGAATTCCGGAGAGAGATCGATCCTTGATGCGCTATTGTAAACGCCAAAGTATTTCAAGATCGGAAAAAGTATTCGAAGGATGAGGCGGTCACGCGTGGTTACCTTCGCATCGGCAGAATCTTTGATCACTTTTTGGCTGAATTCAACCTGCCCCGATTCATATTTCTTCCGGATCCGGTTGAATGGAAAAACCCATTTCTGCTCTTTGTGACCCAGTTGATAATAAGTATTGCATATCGTGGTATCTACATTATATAAGAGCAGATGCGCAGAGGACACGACGGCGATGCGGTCCTTTTCCCAGCCCGAAAATAGATTGGAAAGTGTGATGCCACCGCCCGTATTGTTGTTAAAAGGTTGCCCGATCACCAGGACTTTTGGAAGAGACATAGGAATTCTTTTGTCGATCAATGTTCAGATACTGCCGGGGATCTTACCCGGCTATGATAGAATGGGTGAGAAATGCCAGTTATTTAATAGGCATTCTTGTCGCCCCTGAAAGTGACATAGATGGTGGAGAAGATGATGCGCAGATCCAGCCAGAGACTCCAGTTCTCGAGATACCAAATATCGTGTTCGATCCTTTTGCGCAATTGTTCTTCTTTCTTGATCTCTCCGCGAAATCCGCTGACCTGGGCCCATCCGGTCACCCCCGGCTTCACAAAGTGACGGATCATGTATTCATTCAGGATCCTCGAATAGTCTTCGGTATGCCGTAGCATATGCGGGCGGGGGCCAACCACGGACATGTCGCCGGCAAACACGTTGAAGAATTGAGGAAGCTCATCCAGGTTTGATTTGCGAAGGAATTTTCCCAGCGGCGTCATGCGGGCATCATTCAGCGTCACCTGCTTGGAATCAGCGTCAGGATTGACTTTCAGGGTCCTGAACTTAAAGCAGCGGAAGGTCTTGTTATTCTTTCCCGACCGCAGCTGGATGAAAAACACCGGCCCTTTGGAACTGAGCTTGATCAGGATGGCCATCAATGGCAAGAGCCATGAAAGGACCAATGTGATCACGAGGAAACTGAAAACGACATCGAAGAAGCGCTTTTTGATCCGCGCGGTGATATCCTCGAGGGGTTCCGAACGCAACGATAATATGGGAATATCTTCGACAAAATCAATGTGGATGTTCCTGTTCACAAAAAGGCGGAAATCCGGAACAAACTTGAATCGGATCATGTTCGTCTCTGCAGCCTGCGCAAGATCGTAAACGTAAGAATTCGATTCGGGTGAGATCGTTGAATAGATCTCGGTGATCTTGTTGTTGATCGCGTATGAAATACACTCGCCCCGGTCACCAAGAATGGGAAAATGCGACAGTTCATGAACTTCCTTGGGATCTTCGAAATATCCTTCCACCGAAAGATTTTGATCATTCATCAGGAAATTGTTCACCAGTCTTTTGGAAAGATCATTGTACCCGAGAATGACGATCTTCTTGCTAAACTTGTTTCCCCTTTTCAGATAGAACACGATCATCAAAAAGAGGATGCGGGTAATAAGGATGGTCAATCCAAATCCCACAAAGTTCAACATGATGAAAAACCGGGAATAGCTGTAATGATAGACGAAGATGAACAGCAGCATCACCGTGATGAAGAACACAAAGGCCTTTAGCGAGCGCTTGGCAAACCGCTCGAAATTGAAATGGTTGTCGTTGATATAAACCGCATTCACGTAGGCCGAAAAGACCCAGGCCATATTCGTTACCAGGAACAAAACAACGTACTCGTAAGCGCCCCGGCTGATGCGGTCCATGAGCATGAACAGTATCAGGTGAACGGCGTTGAGTGCAAACAGGTCCATCCCCGCAAAAAAGAAGCGGAAGAGGTTAGTATACCGACTCTTCATAAAAAAAGAAGATTGATTAGTAAAAGATAAGACAGGCCTTCGCGGCCTGAGATCCTGCAGCATCAGGATTCATAATAGTTGCTGATGATCCTTTCGATCTTATGGTCCCAGGTATTATTCTTTGCGTATTTATAAGCGTTCAATCCCATTTCCCGCCGCAGATTGCCATTCTCGTGGAGGAGCGCGATCGCGCTGGCAATGCCCTGCACGGTATCATCCGGTTCGATCGCCGGAACCTTGATGCCGGCATTATCCGGCACAACCAGTTTCGACCCATGGATATTGAGGGTGATCACCGGTAATCCATAGGAAAGCGCTTCCAGGTGCTGGGCGGGACAGGAATCCCTCAGACTGCAAAAGATAAAGGCATCGGCCTTCATGTATTTACATTTGACTTCCCGGAACGGAATGGCGCCTTCGAACTTTACCTGATCCTTCAATCCATATTCGGAAACAAGGGCCAGCATTTCATCACGGAAAGGACCATCCCCTACGATCTGCAATTCCGTATCCTTCTTTACATCCTCATCTACCTTGCTGAGAGCTTCCAGCACCAGTCCAAGGCCTTTGAATGAATAGAGCCGTCCAAGCCACAAAAGCTGAAACTTGCCGGACTGCCGCGTCGGGAATTCGGAAGGCATGAAGCCCTCCGGAAGCGCTGAGTCAATCACCAATTCTACATGACGGGCCCCATTTTTCTTCGCATACTCCAGGGTTTCTTCGTTAGTGACCAGCACCACTTCAGCATTGCGCAGCGTCGCCTTTGTCAATGGGTTCACGAATGAAATGAAATCCGTCGCCATGCTCCGGAACGATTCCTTCCTCCATTCCTTATAAAAATATTTCCGGAAGGCTTTGGGCGCTTTGTGTCCGCCACCCAGCGGGCCGAAAATGAATTTTGTGTCTTTCAGTCTATGCAGATAAGAGCCGATCTTGATGCTGCCCCAGGTCACATGATGCACCACGTCGAACTTTTCTTTTTTGTGAAGTTTTTTTGCATAACGATAGATCTTGTGCTGCCAGGAAAAGTAAGCGATGTACATCAGCACGATGTTCAGCGTATAAGCCTTTTTCCAAAACCGGTTGTGATCAATAAAATGAAAATGAATACCGCCGGCATCCATCTTTGCGAGTTCGGATTCAATATTCTTTTTCCCCCTGCTGGTGGTCAGTACATGCACTTCACAACCGGCCTTCATCAAACCCTTTGACCAGTTCCAGCCGTTTGCATTTTCTGAGCCCTTGCCCGGATCGCACGCGTATGCTGATAACAAAACTTTCATGGAATTAACGCGCTAATTATGATTTGTTTCCCTGGTGTACCCGTTGCGCCGCACCCAAAGCTTGATCCTCTCTTTGAACAATAAATAAATAAATACAGGATTTGTGGAAAGATACCGTCTCCAAAGTCTTTTCGGTTCCTGTCCCAACCGGTATAACCATTCCAATCCCGAGCGCTGCATCCATTTCGGCGCCCTCTTCTGAAGGTCGACCAACACGGGGAGGGCGCCTCCCACTCCTACCATTACGGCATGGATCCTTCCCTTCATTTTTGCCATCCACTTTTCCTGCTTGGGGCAACCGAGGATCACAAAGACCAGCTTGGCGCCGGAATCATTGATCATTCTGACGACTTCATTTTCTTCAGTGGCAGATAGTGATTTGAACGGCGGACTATACATTCCTGCAACTTTCAACTCCGGATATTTTTTCTTGAGAAATTCTTCAGCTCTTTCAAGCAGGGAAGTCTTACCTCCATAAAAAAACACCGGGATGGTTTCCCTGTTCGATTTCTCCAACAGGTCTGGCAGGATATCCATGCCTGCCACTCTTTCCTGCCGGATCCGGTGCAGGATCCTCAGGGCCCACGTCAATGGCTTCCCGTCAGGCGTCACGAGGAATGCATCCTTTACAACAGAGGAAAAGTCCGCATCATGACGCGCTTCGATGAACATATGCACGTTGGCGACACACACATACTCGCTTCCGCCGGTCCTGGCTTTCTCCGTGATCTGGTGAATAAATTCTCCGTATTTGCCAATACTGATCGAGAAGCCGATGACTTCCTGTCTCAACATATTTGGGCCGTTCTGATTGATAATTTCCAAAATTTAGATGCTATTGCACATTTCGCTCCGTTACTTGTTGCCGGCGCCGGTTGTTTCCTCACTGATGTTCGTAGTCCGGAAACGGAAATTGATCCTGATCGTCTTGTCAAACACATATGCCATCCATAGCATGATGATGGGCACGATCACGGTGAACATTCTTATGAGGGCGGTGACGAGCGTGCTTTCGGCAAAATACAATCCGGCGAATAGGATCATGAACCGGACGGGATAGCTTAGCTTCCTCCAGTTGAGCAGGGTGGGGATCATGCAAAACAGGATAAAGGTGAGAAGGATGCCATTGATCGGGAACACAGCCAGTGTTTTTGGCCGCTGCACGGCATGGGAAAAAGGATAATGAAAAAACATTCTTCCCACATTGTAGATGCAGTTCAATATGTATTTACCCGGATGTTCCTTGATATTTTTAATTGCAAAACGCTTGTAGGCATCGTCCTGCCCCATGCTGTTGTGCTTATAGATTTCTTTATATTCCTCGCCATGATGCGCCACCAGCGAATCGGTGGATCCTTCCGTATTATAATTTCCCATATCAACCCCATGCTGCTGCAGGTCCAGCTTCCAGTCCCCATATTCATCCTTGTACGGACTGCTGGCCCAATACAGGGAGCCGCCGGAATTGGTGCTCCAGTAGAACATCCTTCCGGTCAATTGATAGGTATAGATCAGGTAGGGCAGAATGGTTGCGAAAGCCACGACCATGATCAGCGCTCCTTTCCGGTTATTAATGGCTTTGCGGTTGAAGAGCCAGAGGAGGCCCGTACCACCGAGCATGAAAAGGCTCACCCATCCAAAGGCGATCTTCGTCATTACAATATAACCGATCAGGAAGCCCGAAAGAATGATATACTTTCTCAGCAGTTTCCGGTCATCCGTCCTGAACACCCGCAAGATGCAATAGATCATCGCCGCTACCAGGAAATAGGTAAAGGTCTCGGTTACGATGAATGGTATATTCTGATAGGCGATATAATAACAGGCCCAAAATAAGCTGAAGATGAGCGTGGCATTGTAAGAAACGATCATCCGCAGAGATTTATATAAGAATACGATCGATAAATAATAAAAAATAGCATTCATGATCGTCAACCAGATCATCGGAAAGCCCATGGCGATGAATGGAGCGAGGATCAGCGGATATCCCGGGCCATTGGTCAAATTGACATCCGGGTATGGAGGGGAATAAAATCCATTCGTGATGTTATGGGCAAACATCATGTACCGGAATTCATCGCCGGTATCCCCTTTGGATGGGAACATCAACACATAAATCAGAAAAAGCACCAGGAAGGGTGAAAAGAAGATGTAAGGGTTCCTGGGGATTTTAAAATTCCTCATATTATTGGCTTTGATTCAAAAACTATCGACTAACGATCAACGGCTATCGACTAACGACTATCGACTAACGAAGACTCTCTCACCTCCCTCACCCCCGAAGTTCCATTGGAAGTTTGTTTCTTCAGCGTGGTGCCGAGGTGGAACAATTCTTCGAAATATCGTTTGTTTTGAAGCGACATAAAACCCACACTCAGAAATTGGATGGCGATCACAAAGGTGATCCCGCCTACCAGGAAGGATTGAGGATTTTGTTTGAACTGGATGGAAAGGCTCTGGGAAAAAGAGTTGTTGCCGAGCTCATGGGCATGCCGGGTCATATAGGATAAGGTATCCACAAGAAGCCATATCAGTTGGTATAAAGAAAGGATCATTAAGAATGCACCGATCCCCACAAAAAAGATATAAGGCCGGAAGATAAATCCCGACATCAATCCTGAAAAGAATCCCCGGATCACGCGAAGGCTGGATGTCCTCTTACCCGCATGTTTGTTTTGTTCCGTCCAATCAAGGTGGGCCGGTATTTCAACGATCTTTGCCCGGAGGATCATGGCTTTGTAAATGATCTCGGGATTGATTTCATAATCTCTTGTCTTCAGGTTGACGGTATTGATAAATGCTTTCCGGTAGGCCCTTACCATGCCGGTAAAGGTGTGGTATTTATCCTGCGCGGCCATTCGCATAAAGCGATTCACCCAGCGGCTCATGATCCTTCTGAGGAAGGGAACGGCCGTCACCTTTCCACCTTTCATATAGGGAGATGCGATCACGATATCCGCAGAGGTTTCCACGAGTTTGTCGGACAATTGCTTGATGCATTCGGTCGAATAGCTGAGATCAACATCCATGACGACGATAATGTCGCCTTTTGCATTCTTGAATCCTGTTTGCAGCGCATTCCCGAGATTGAGGTTGGTTGGATGATGGATCACGCGTACCTTCTCCATTTCGCTGGCAAGCTCATCGGCGATCACCCCGGTACCATCCTTGCTCCCATCATTGATGAGCAGGATCTCCCACTGGTAATTGGAGCAGGAATTCTCCATGAAACTGGCGATCACATGCACATTGTTGCGCAGGATCGCTTCTTCATTGTAGCAGGGTGCGACAACCGTAATAAAGTGTTTATTCACAGCGTTCATTTTTTAATGTCTTCGTCGAATTGATCCAAAAACCACGCGCCTACTTGGTTCTTAATAAGAACGCACGCAGCGGCTGAGGAGCTTTTACGGTTTTCAGTACGATGATCGTCAGCAGGAAGCAGATCGTAGCAAAAAGCGATATTGTACTCAACAAATAAATGCCGATGACGACGGGTATGGTGATGACCGGATTAAATCCCAGTGGACGCTCTTCATCAAAGAACTGGAACAGGATGAACAAAAGCAATACACCATAACTCGTGAGCGTGGCCGGATAGATCAGCAGGGCTACGAGCAGCAACACCGGCCATATATAATCAAATAGTTTCTTTTTTAGAAGATAGTAAAGGAAGCCGGCTGTCGCGAGGAGGATAGCACCGGCGATCAGGATGAACGAGATTGAATCTTCAGCCGCTATCACATGGTTGCGCAACAAAGTGGAATGGAGCGACTGGTTGGCTTTCTCCGTAAAGCTCCAACCGGGAAGGCGATGTACGAAATTGTCAAATATGTAAGATTCAAATGGCGCTTTCCCGACGATCAAAAAAGTGATCCCCAGCAATGCCAGCACTGCTCCCGCACAATAAAGGATGGCCCCCCATCTTTTTCTTAGCAGGAAATACAAACCAAAAACAACCATGTAGGGCTTGGTGAACATTGCCAGCGCCAGGAAGATCCCGGCGAATTTCTTATCCTCAAACCTTTTCATCAGCAGCAGATAGCATAGCAGGATAAAGTTGGTTTGTGCAAAATTTATCGTGGAGATACAGGGAAGGAAAATGAAGAAGAGGGTGCCGGCCAGCAAAAAACCGTTTAGCCCAAAGCGTTTAAGGAACATTGAATAGATCAGGTAGATGCATCCGCTTACAAAGCATAAATTGAACAGGGTCCATGCGATCAATCCCGCCTTGAAGGAAAGAAATCCCAACGGAAGAAAATAGAGAATGGTTGGAGGCGGATAAGGAAACCCCACATCGAGTACCTCACGTGAAAAGCCAAAATCCGTCAGTGATGCCAGCTGCAGCTTCTCATGCATTTGATGAAAATTGGCGGGCACATAAAAATTTTCACCGGCTGCGGCGGTCTTCCCGTACAGATGGAAACAGGCAAAATCCCAGGCCTGGGGATGGTAAATGCGGTATACTGCGGCTCCTGCGAAAGTTGAAAAGGCAGCAATGAATAACAAAATGAATGCCGCCCAAACCAGTTTCCTTGGGATCCTTTTGTCTTCACTTCTTAAATAGTAAAAAAAGCCACAGGCAAAGCTCGCGAGCAGGCAGATAAAATAGGGTTGATGGAACAAGTCCCGGATTGTGCTAATCATATCTATGAATTTTCGATCTTTAAATGGAGTCGATGATCTTTACCATCTTCTTGCTCACATTTTTGCCAAAGATCTCCTTCTGCTTTTTGGGCGGAGTGAAGCCATCGATCTTTGCCGCGATCTCTTTGTCAGACGGTTGAACAAGTAAATTCCATTTTTCCTCAACGGTTTCCACCCATTCTGTTTCGGTCCGAAGCGTAATGCAGGGCTTTTGCAGAATATAAGCCTCTTTCTGGATACCACCGGAATCAGTAATGATCCTCTTTGAAAATCTCTCCAGCGTTATAAAGTCGAGGTAGCCCTGGGGTTCGATAATCCGGATATTTGAAGCCACGGCGTTACCGTTCAACATCTTTCGCGTCCGGGGGTGAACGGGAAAAATAATCGGTTCGCCAAGCTTTCCCAGTTCTCCAAGAATATGTTCCAAAACAGTTGTATCATCCACGTTGTAATTGCGGTGAAGGGTAAGCAGGTTATATGCTTCTTCTTTCACCTGCATCTCGGACATCGCGGAAGATTTTTGGAGCGCTATTTCGATATTCTCCTTCATGGTATCCACCATTATATCCCCGGTGACATAGGTGATCTTCTTCAACCCTTCTTTCTTCAAGATGTTGGCCGCCGTTTTGGTTGGAACGAAAAGATAGCTTGAGACGTGATCCGCAACGATCCTGTTCACCTCTTCAGGCATGTTGCGGTTGTAGCTTCTCAAACCGGCTTCAATATGCACGATGGGAATGCCGAGCTTTGAAGCTGCGATCGCGCCGGCCAGGGTCGAGTTGGTATCCCCAAAAACGATCACCAGGTCAGGCTTTTTTTCGATCATGGCTGTTTCGAGCTTGACCATCATTTCGGCGGTCTGGGTGGCTTGTGTTCCGGACCCTACATTAAGATGAATGTCCGGCTTTCGGATCCCCAGGTCAAGAAAGATCTTTTCGGACATCGCATAATCATAATGCTGTCCGGTATGTACAATGAATTCTTCGTGCTTATCCTTTAAGCGCGCAGACAAAGGGGCCAGCTTGATGAATTGAGGCCTTGCGCCAACGATAGAAAATATTTTCATTTATAATGCTTGGCAGGGTATGGAAAAAGATGTCAGGAATTTGCCGAAACAGCTTCGGGTTCCCTGGCATTGGTTTTATTATCATTCACAGGGGCTGGTACAGCCTGATGGGTGGACTTGAGGTCCTTCGTCTTCAGGTTGGCCGGCAGACTGTTTGAATGAACCGACATGGGTACAAGTTCATAACTCTTCTTAAGGATCTTCATGGCGGTCTTGAATAATTTCAACTTCTTTTCACTCATGGTGTTCATGCCCGGGAAAAATGAAAGGGCAGGTACATGATCCTTGCCGATCAGGTCGAGCGGATGCAAGAGAAAGCTCGGCTTGGTTCCCGTGATCTTACAGAGCAGAATAGAAAATCTCAAATACATCTTCATCAAGAACGGCGATATGCCGCCGATATAAAGCAGGTAGCTCTGATGAAACGGAACTTTGAAAATGGGCATTGTGGTCACCGGGATCTCTTTTATCTTTTTCCCACCGCCAAGATTCCAGGTATAAGGTTTCAGTTTTCTGAAGCCTTCGCTGAACTTTCCGAACAACTCCTTGCGCGCTTTTTTTTCTTCCCGTGTCAGGTCCGACTTCCAGAAATAATAGGTTCTCGCGAGCGGTCCCATATACGTTGGAAAGGTAGAGGCGTCATAAAGGTAACCGCGTTTTTGCAGCACTTTCAGCAGATCGCCGCTCCAGCTGAAGCCCGGACCCCTGAAACCACGTGGACGTTCTCCGGTTGCATTGAAGATGGCGTCCTCCGCTGTGATGATCTCATGTTCGATCTTTTCATAGCTGTAGGACTGTAACCAGGATTCATGATGATAGGAATGATTGCCGACCTCATGACCCCGGTCGGTGATCATCTTCAGGTATTTCCTGTTTTCGGCCGATTCGGTATCCTTTCCCACAATGAAGAAAGTGATCTTCATTTCCAGCTCATCCAGCGTATCCAGCACCAACGGAATAAAAACATCGAGGTAGGAAGGATAGGCATCCCATCCTTCGTCTCCATGAATTTTCATGTATGACCACTGGTTATCGAGGTCAAGCGATATGCTTGCTAAGGGTTTCTTTCTTGCCATTTCCATTGAGTATTTCGTGAAGCCTGGTTTCCGCCACCTGGATCGTTTCATTCACGTTCAGGGTACCGTTGATGATCTGCGCGGAATTAATAATATAATAATTATCTACCGAAGTTTCAATCCCCGGTAATTTCTTTGAATATTCGATCGTGGGCAAAGCAAAGACCAGCCTTGCTTTGGAAACTCCCCAGAATAACACATCCTCATCTTTGAGTTCAGGATACATCTTTTTCAGACTACCCAGGAACAATTCGCGGATGGATGCATCATCCTTGCCAAACAATGGATCATCCGGATCCACATATTTCGGAAGATAGATCAGGTGCCTTCCCTGGATCTCATTCTTGTCGATCAATGCGGTCATTTCAATGATGCCGGTAAAGGGAGCTCCCTGATCCGTAATGTTTGTTACATAAAATGGCGAGACCGCTTTCTTTAACAGCACGGAAGGGCAGATCACGCCCAGGTATTTGATATTCGAATGCTGCTCATTTTCCTTCTCCGTCAGGTCAGGCGCGATCTTGACAGAAAGGGGACTGGGCAAGGTTGAGATCACCTGCTCATAGGTTTCTGCGGTCCCATTTTCGAGCGTAACAGCTAAGGTATCATCATCCGCTTTGCGAATGCTCTTCACCTTAGCATTGTATTTGATCTCCACTCCGGCTTTCAGCAGATGTTCAGTGAACCGGCTGTTGATCTTCTCATACCCGCCGGTGACGTACCCGAACATTTCTTTTTTCAATCCACTTTTCCTGGCCGCATACATCCGCTGGATGGTGGTCCAGATAAAGGCTGCTGAAGTGTTGCGGTAATTTTCACCAAGCTTTGACTTCAGTAGCGGCAACCAGATCTTTTCGAAGACCCGCTTGCCCGACCACTTGGTAAGCCAGTCAGCCACGAGCACTTTTTCCAGTCGCTGCCAGTTTTTGATCTTGGAAGCAACAAAGATCGTCAGCCCCAGCCTGAACTTGTCGATCAGGTTAATGGGCGGGAATTTGAAAAATTCAATGAGGTTCGACATCGAGTGAAGCCTTCCACCGGAATAAAAGCCGGTCTTGGTTTCCACCCAGCGAAGCTCCTCTTCCAGCCCGATCTCCTTTAGCACCTTGCGTGTATTCAGGTCTGACATGAGGATCACATGGTAAAAACGGTCCCACACGACCCCATCCATGCTCCATGAACTCGCGAGGCCACCTGTTTTTCCCGAAGCTTCATAGATGGTTACCTTATGGCCTTCTTGCGTGAGCCGTAAGGCGAGGGTCATTCCAAGAATGCCCCCACCGATGACCGCCCAGGTCTTCTGTTCCTGCATATTAAATGAATAAAGAATTACGGATTAATTGGCATAGGCCTTCTGAACCAGGATGCTTGAATAGTTGCTGAACACCGGGATCTTTTCAACTTTTTCCGGATCAGCAATTTCGCAACCCGTTGAGCAGGTCTTTGCCAGTCTTTGCACATCGGCATACTTCACCTTGTTGTATTCGTCGTGGGCATAGTTTCCATTATAGAAATTGATCAATCCCTGCAATTCGCGTCCGAGGCCATGTTCAACAGCCCGGAAGCTATCATAGACGAATTTGATGAAATCTGCGGAAGGTTCGCCGGTACCACGACCAATGCCTGCGTATTTCACCTTCTTGCCTTCGAATTGTTTCCGGCTATAAATATTTGCTGCATCCATAATGCCCTGAATGTTCTTGCCGGCGGTGATCTTTTCAAACGCATCGATATACACCTTGTGCGCGGAGCAGATGAAAACATAGTCTGCAAAAGCAAGCGCTTTGTCAAGATCCGTAGTGAAATTATCCTGTTGATCGTATTTCGTAAGGTTCTGATCATCGTCCTTCACGTAAGGATCATGCATCAGGTATTTCACTTTATTATCCCGCAGATAATTCGCGAGCGTAAGCGTCGGTGAATTACGCGTGTCCTCTGAATTGAAGCGATACGCAACGCCGAGCAAAGCGATCTTTTTGTCGCGCAGGCTGCCAAATGCTTTCTCCGCCTGGCTGAAAGTGTGCGCCGGAGATTCATCATTGATTGATCTCGAGGCAAGGATCAGGCTTGGTGTTGTATCGGTGCCTGTTTCAATGTTTCTCCACCACAAGAGAATACCATCTTTTGGAAGACAGTGACCGCCGACACCCAGCATCGGGATAAGCAATCCTCCTGTCGGTACTGCATTCGGATCATCAGTGGCCTTGTCCGACTGCGCCAGCATTTCATTAACCTTATTGCGTACTTTATAAAAGTCGATGTTGTGCTCATCGCAATAGCGAACGATCTCCGTTGAAAAGGCGATCCGCACATCGCGGTATGCATTCTCCAGCGTCTTAACGATCTCAGCGGTCAGGCTGTTCGTTTCAAACACTTTCGCATTCGTAACGATATTCTTGTAAAGTTTAGAGATCAGTTTCGGCGTTTCGGGATGGAGGCCACCAGCAAGTTTGTCCGAATCCTTGATCCTTTCCACCAGGCGTCCGGGCATTACCCTGTTGGGACTGTTGCCCAAAAGGATGTCCTTTCCTTCCTCGAGACCATACTTCTTAAAATGCTCACGAAAGAGGGTATCCATGGTGGTCGGAGCCAGGGTAGATTCAAAAATGATCAGCGGAACCTTGGAGGAAGGTTTGTTGCGTAAAGCTTCAGCAAGCTTTTCCAAAGCGCCGAACATGGGTTCATAGTCCGGTTCGAGCACTTTTTTATCAGTTTGCACCGAAACGAGGACCACATCCGCATCTGACAACACGTTGAAATCGGAGCTGGCAGAAAGGATCCCTTCCTTCACCGCTTGGTTGGTGATGTCATCGAGTCCCGGTTCTATCCCCCCGATCACGGATCTTCCGCTGTTGATCGCGTCTACTTTCCACCCCGAGTTATGGGAATTCCTTTGAACGACGATTACCTTGGCCGGCTGATCTGTTCCAATCTTGATCCGGGCATGCGCCAGCATGCTCGCCATGGGCATGCCTACAATGCCTGGTCCGATGACCCCGATCTTTTCAATTTTCCACGTTGACGTGTTGATGGGTGCTGAATTTGGTTTCATGTGAGGTTGATTTAAAGATTAAATTTTCTTTTTTTCTTCTGTTTTTTTAATAATTAATTGTCTATGAACTGGTTATACCACAATTCCAAGGAGAGCAGCCCCCAGAGCCCCCTGCTGAAGGGTTGCTCGGAATTGATCAGCTTCTCAACGTATTGTGTATTGATGATATTTCTTTCGCGGGCCTTTTTTGAAACTAAAATGTCCATAATGAATCCCTTGGCCTTGTTTTTCGACCAAATATGGAGGGGGACGGGGAATCCCATCTTGTCTTTCCGGTTCATGATCTTTTCAGGCATCACGTCCCGGATCGTCCTTTTCAGGAGGTATTTCATCTCCCCTCCCTTGAATTTCATGGCGGCCGGCATTCTGGAGATCAGGTCCACGATCCTCCGGTCAAGCAGCGGAACGCGGGACTCGATGGAAACGGACATGCTCACCCGGTCTTCTACCTGAAGGAGGCCAGGAAGACTTCCGAACATGTCGAAATGGGTCATTTTATTGAAATAGCTCTGCGTATCCGGGTCATTGAAGCAGGCCGAGAATTTGGCAAAGATCTTTTCATCGCACCTTCCGTTCGTGAAATCGGGGTGCAGGTATTTGGCCGTAGCGCCCATCCTGTTGATGAGGTTGTAATAACGGCGGTCCATCGGCTCGAATGCCCCATCATTCCAAAAGCTTTTCATCATGGGCAAATACTGGCGGAGCGAGGGCAGGTTGGGTAGAATGGAGCTGAGCGATACGATATGTTCGCCTTCTTCATTGCTCTCGAAGATCGCCCCCTTGATCGCCTGTTCAAGGTAGGCCACCATATACCTCGCATAGCCCCCAAAGATCTCATCCCCACCCTGCCCGCCAAGGATCACTTTCACGTGATTGGAGGCAAGCTTTGAAACAATGTATTGAGGGAACAATCCCGGCCCGGCGACGGGTTCGTCGAGGTGATAGATCAGTTTCGGAAGCAGGTCGATAAAACCCTGCTCTGTTGGAAATACTTCGAAGAGTTCGGCCTTCGCCGCTTCAGCGGCTGCCCGGGCATACTCCAATTCATTGAACTCGGGACCTTCTTTGAACGCCCCGCTAAAGGATTTGATGGGCTTGTCGAGGATCTTTGAAGCCATGATCGTTACGAGTGAAGAATCGATCCCGCCGCTGAGATAAGTGCCCACCTTTACATCGCTTCTCAACTGTTGCGAGATCGTCTCGTGCAGGATCTTCTTAAGCTCTGATATAAAATATTCCTCCGTATGGAACTGGTCGATCTTGAAGTTGGGCGTCCAGTATTTCACGGAATTGATCTTATTGGAGTTGAGGTCGAAGGTCATGTAGTTCCCCGGCTGGATGCTGAAGATGTTCCTGAACATGGTGCCTTCACCCATTACGAACTGAAAGGTCAGGTACTCGTAAAGGTTGCCGGTATCGGGTTCGGCTTCGATCTCCGGGTGAGCGAGGATCGCCTTGATCTCGCTTCCGAAAAGGATCTTTTCATCATCGTGGTACCAATAAAGCGGTTTGATCCCGAAGTGGTCGCGCGCAATGTAGATCACATGCGAGCGCTTGTTGTAAATGATGAAGGCGAACATCCCGTTCAGTTCGTTCACGAAATCATTTCCGTATTCGGCATAAAGATGCAGGATCACTTCCGTGTCGGAGGTAGTCTGGAAATGGTGCCCCTTCGCGATCAGTTCTTCCCGCAGTTCAACGTAATTGTAGATCTCACCATTGAAAATAATGGTGTAGTCGCCGAAGGTCATGGGTTGCTGACCTGTGGAAAGGTCGATGATGGAAAGCCGTTTGTGGAAAAGGCCCACCGGTCCGTCCACCAGGATCCCTTCTTCATCGGGCCCACGGTGATGAATAACCGAAGCCATTTTCCGCAATACGTTGCAGTCAGCTTTTTGATTGTTCTTATTAATGATACCGACGATACCGCACATATAGAGTTGATTCGTTTAAAAGATGATGGCAGGCTGAACCGTTATTGCTCAAGACCGGCCTTGCCGTTGGTTGAAAGAATTTCCTTGATTTCCCGGTCCAGCATGTTCCGTATGGCCGGTGTATAACAGATGCCGATCGATATCCAGACCAGCAAATAGCTCAGATTGAATATGGCCACGTTGGATGGATACAGGCTGACAAGCCATAGCAGGATCCAGATCCCGGCGGCCTTTGTCAATACGTTCTTTGACCTGAAGATCCCATTATAAACTGCAGGGAGCGCGATCAGCAGTAGCAATCCAAGGCTGACAAGGCCCCCTTTGAGTATGATCTGCAGATAATCTGTTTCAATGGTGTCCCTGTAGTTGGAGAACCCTTCTCCATCAATGCCGGGACAATAATATTCTCCGTTTACACCCTTGCCGATCAGCCAATCCTTATCCTTCATGTCCTTGTAAAAAAAATCTTCCACATCGCTTCGGGTATCTTCGTCCGCTCTTTGAATGATCAGCGTGAACAGCGAATTCTTGTTCTCCCCGCTATAAACCTTGTACCCGTAATAACCGAGCATGCCCACCAGTGCCAAGGCAATAAACCGGTTCGCGATGTTCCCTTTGTTCGCGTAGAAATAAAGTACGAGTGCGAAGATGGACGCACTGGCAGCCATGAATGACAATCCCCGGCGTGCCCGGTAGATGGCCAGTACAAAGGTCAGCATGGTGACAAAGACGGCCAGCCACCTTCGTTTGTTCGCATGATACACATAGGTCAACAGGATGAAGCCGGAAGGCAGGCTAAGGTTCTTTGAGAAAAATTCAGTCATCTGCTGGCTGGCCGGGCTATCCATATCAGAACTGAGCAGGAATGTGCGGCGCAGGACAGCAAACAGCAGGAAGAACAGGCTCAAGACCGTGATCGAATCGAAAAGTCTTCGTAAATAATAAATGTCCCTGGGTAACAGCATCACCAGCGGGGCCAGGTAAAGGAACATTCCGAACCACGCATCGAAGAACATTTTTTTAATGTTCATAAAATCCAGGGTGAATCCGCGGGCGACCGTCAGCAACATCCAGCCGATGTAGAGGTAGTAAAGGAACCTGAGGTAAGCGTTGTCGATCCTGAAGTTGATCAGTTTGGCGGCGGCGGGGATCAGGAAGGCGAGCCCTACGATCTGGATACCCATGAAGATAGGATTCGACTCCAGGGCAGCTGCGCCATAGGTTGCAGATGCCGTGTAAATTCCAAATCCTAACCAGAATGCATTGACTGCCCGCTCTTCCTTTCTGTCAATCACCAGATCGTCAATGACCATATACCTCGGAGACCTTCGCACCTAATTATCGCTTTTGAATGATTGCATGTAATCGAATAGTTCAAGATGTTTTTTTATGGTAGCGGACGGCTCCAAAGATGGCAAGATATGACCCTTCACATGCATGCGCAGGCAAAACCGTATCCCCTCTGCAAAATCCCGGGCATCCCGGTAGTTGGCCAGGTAACCGTTCACTTTATGACTGACCAGGTCCGGGATACCGCCCACCTTAAAAGCAACCACCGGCGTTCCGCAACTGAGACTTTCAAAGATCGTGGTGGGCAGATTATCGGCCAGGGATGGAGCAACAAATACGTCGGCTGCGTTATAAACCATCGACATGGAATAATCGTCGTTCAGATAACCGATAAACCTGGTCTTGAATGGAATTGCACTTTCGATCGCTTTATTGAATTCCCCTCCAAAGATCAGCACCGTCAATTTCTCATTGTTCCCATCCTTTTTCAGGATCTCGAGGGCCTGCTGAAGGTATTCCCATCCTTTGAACGGGCTTGTGATCTTTACTGCTCCAAAAGCAATCACCGTTTCATCTTCAGGAATATTCAGCGCTTGCTTGGCCACTTTTTTGTCGTACGCCTTGTACAAAGTATTGTCCACCAGATTGGGTATATGAAAAACCGGTTTATCTTTTGTGAGCATGGACTGCTTTGCGCATTCGTACAACCATTTGCTGGGTGATACGAAGTAGAGGTTTTTGTATTTCGAATACAGCTTTTGTTTTTTGCGAAAGCCTTTGTATGAAAGATCTTTTACGCGATTGCCCGGGAACATGTGACAGTTATTGCAACCGGTTACATATTTCTCGCAATCGAAACTGTGATGGCATCCTCCTGTGATCGACCACATGTCGTGCAGGTAAAAGACCACCGGTTTCTTCAACCTGGCAAGTTTCTCCATACCCGACAAATTCATAAATCCGCCGAGCACCCAATGCAAATAAATGATGTCGGCTTCCCTTACAATGGGAATCTTCGAAACGTCGGTTCCCAGGACCGGATAAGAAAATGCGCCGAACTTGCCTTTATTCTTTCTGGTGAGGTATTTCTGAATCTTTGCATCGAGACTGGCGATGAGGTTCGGCTTGCGGCCGAGGTGTTTTATCCTTTCATCCTTTATTTTGGTGGCGTGCAACGACAACACGGAAGAATCAATGCCTGCTTCCAGGAAAGCTTTGTGAAGCCTCAGGGCCTGTTTGCCTGCGGAACCCGGATCGATCTGTAATTGAACAACTTTGGTCATCGCTTTCCGCTATTTTGTCCAGAACCCTCTCTTGTTCTCATTGATGATCTTATGGTATTGAAGAGGCGCAAGTAGATAAGCGTTAAAGTTGGCGATCACCGATGCAATAAACACGGCATACACGCCCATATGAAAATAATTCAGAAGCAACATGGCGACAGCCAGGTAAAGAAAGGGACTCAGGATGCTTCCGTAAAATTGAATTCTCAGCGCATTGATCCCATTCAGGAAGTAAACATACTTGGCGGCGAAAGTGATCAGGCTGAAATAAATAAATCCCCAGAGGGAAAGATAGAAATCAATGTGCACTGTTCCTTTTCCCAACCACAATCGGTAAATGGGCCCCGAAAACACCAGCATCAGTAAGCCCATCACGAATAACAGCACATTGAGCTGGTTATATTTTTTGATCCCGTTGCGGATCCACTGAATTTCGTTTTTTACGTATGCCTCAGTGGATGCCGACCAGAAGGGCGTGAGGAAGATCACCGATATCATATTCAAAATGCTGAAATACTTGAATACGATATTGTACGACGTCACGTCGGTTGTGCTGAAGTGCCGCGCAATGATGACATTGGCGGTCTGATACTGGATCACAGCGGCCACCTGGATAAAGAAAAAGATCATCCCCAGGTTAAAGAGCCCCTTCGCGTGGGAGAACCTGACCTTGGAAAAACTTGGCCGGTACTTCTTAAAAACACCCCTGAAGAACACAAAATTGGCGCCGATCAATGCCAGCAAGGGCGCTGCGCAAAGGGCAATACCCAGTTTCAAGAGGGATCCGGCAGTCGTTTTAACCAGGATGAAAATAAATACCAGTGACAAAAGCTGCCCGATCACTTCGATCAGCGATGCCTTAGCCGACTCCTGGTTGGCAAGGATCAGGGTATTGATGATCTTGAATACAAACTGGAGACAGAAATAGGTAAAAACAACCACTGCCAGGCTGGACACCTCGGACCGCAGGTCGGGAGATAATCTCAGGAGCTGTGACCAGTCGAGGAATGAATTGACCACCAGGAATATCACCCACACCAGGAAGAAGATGATGGCCAGGATCGCATAAGTGGTGCTAACATATATCTTAGCGAGCTCGTCATTCCCTTTCGCCTTGGCCTCTGCGAACTTATTCCGCAATCCCTGGGATAAACCGATATCAAAGAAACTGAACCAGGCCACGATGGAACTCAGGGTCAGCCAGATCCCGTAACGGGAAGGGTTGATATAATTGATAGTGAGCGGAACAACCACCAGGCTCGTTGCAATGCTCATGCCCCTGAGGAAAAAAGAGGCGATGATATTCTTTTTTGCCTTGATGCTCCGGTGATGACCTTTATTTATGATGCCTTTTAAAAAGGAGACCGGTTTGGTCAGGCTACTTAACATAATAAAAGGTCGTGTGCTGCTTGATGTGAATGCAATGTAAACCGTTCAAGGAAAGGAATGGCCTGATCAATTATTCAAAATGATTTTTTAATACATAGCCGTTTTCGCGAAGTATTTTATCTTTTTTGAAATGATCCACGTCTGCGTTCACCATCTCGCTCACGAGCATGCCCAGGTCGTAATGAGGTTTCCAGCCGAGCTTTGTATTTGCCTTGGTGGGATCGCCGATCAGCAGGTCTACTTCGGTAGGACGGAAGTATTGCTTATCGATGGCCACCACTTCCGTTCCTTCTTCGAGTTGATATTCTGGATTTGAACAGGATTCAACATATCCTTTTTCGTTGGGCCCTTCGCCCCGGAACACCACATCGATGCCCAGTTCAGCGAAGGCCAGCCTGGCAAACTCCCTTACGGGAGTGGTGACGCCGGTCGCGATCACAAAATCCTCCGGTTCGTCCTGTTGCAGCATCCGCCACATCGCCTCGACATAGTCTTTTGCATGACCCCAGTCGCGTTGTGCATTCAGGTTCCCGATATAAAGTTTATCCTGCAAGCCCAATGCGATCTTGGCGACAGCCCGGGTGATCTTGCGTGTTACAAAGGTTTCGCCGCGCAAAGGACTTTCATGATTGAAGAGGATCCCATTGCATGCAAACATCCCATAGGCTTCACGGTAGTTTACCGTGATCCAGTATGCATATAACTTGGCAACGCCATATGGGCTGCGTGGATAGAAAGGGGTTGTTTCCTTTTGAGGTACTTCCTGTACCAACCCGTATAATTCAGAGGTAGAAGCCTGGTAGATCCTGGTTTTCTTTTCAAGGCCAAGGATCCGGATCGCTTCGAGCAAACGGAGGGTGCCGATTCCGTCGGCATTCGCTGTGTATTCCGGAGTATCGAAGCTCACTTTTACATGGCTCATGGCACCCAGGTTATAGATCTCATCCGGCTGTGTTTGCTGGATGATCCGGATCATATTGCTTGAATCGGAGAGATCGCCGTAGTGAAGTTTCAGGCGCAGATTCTTTTCATGCGGATCCTGGTAAAGATGATCGATGCGATCGGTATTGATCAATGAGGAACGTCTCTTCACACCGTGCACCATGTAGCCCTTTGAAAGGAGCAGTTCGGCCAGATAGGCGCCATCCTGGCCGGTAATGCCGGTAATTAATGCAGTCTTCATATCAATTTTTTTAGGGTTGAAATATACGAGGTTTGGAAATCAACGGTAAAAGGGTGCCACAGCTCAATGCTGCAACACGGTTGGTGCGGCCTGCTTGCTCAGGAAATCCTGGTAAGCTAGGCGGATGCCTTCTTCAAGTCCGGTCTTGTGCTTCCAACCTAATCCGTGAAGTTTGGAAACATCCAGGCACTTGCGTGGAGTTCCATCGGGCTTGCTTCTGTCGAAAGTGATACTACCCGAATAACCGGTGATCTCCTTGATAAGCTTTGCAAGCTCGCCAATGGTGAGATCGCTGCCGGTGCCAATGTTTACCAGGCTGCGGTCACTGTAATGCTGCATGAGGTAAAGGCATGCATCGGCGAGGTCATCCGCGTAGAGGAATTCTCTTTTCGGCGTACCGGTTCCCCAAATGGTCACTTCGGGAAGGTTGTTCACTTTTGCTTCGTGAAATCTCCTGATGAGTGCGGGAAGCACATGTGAATTCTCCGGATGATAATTGTCGCCTATTCCGAAAAGATTGGTCGGCATTACACTGATAAAATCAGCGCCATACTGATCGCGGTAAGCTTCGCACAACTTTATCCCGGTGATCTTTGCGATCGCGTAGGGTTCATTGGTTGGCTCAAGCGTTCCGGTAAGAAGGTATTCTTCCTTGATGGGTTGGGATGCAAATTTCGGATAGATGCAGGAACTGCCAAGGAAGAGCAGTTTCTTCACTCCATGCTTCCATGATGAATGAATGATATTCGATTCAATCATCAGGTTATCGTATAAGAATTCTGCGCGGTAGGTATTGTTGGCCATGATACCACCCACCTTGGCGGCAGCAAGAAAAACATATTCAGGCTGCTCGTCACGGAAAAACTCCTCTGTCCCGGCCTGATTTCTCAGATCGAGTTGCCTGGAGTTCCGTTCAATGATGTTTGAAAAACCCTGCCGGCGGAGAAGACGGACAATGGCTGAACCAACCATGCCGTTATGTCCCGCGACATAGATCTTGCTATTGTGCTGCATAGCGGTCTTTCGGCAATTCGTAATGTTGGGAAATACTCGGCACGATCACTTTGACATTTTCTGTTTCGAGCTCGGCCTGCATCATATAACCCAGGGAAGGAAGTATAATTTTAACGGTCTTGTTCTTCAGGATCATTACCTGGCCTTCCAGGTCCATCAGCGGTCCGCTGACCACACGTACGCGGTCGTTCACATTGATCGGGGTCCGCTCCAGTTTGACATTGGTGTATTCATTCAGAAAATTCTTGATCAAATCTATTTCTGCATCGCGGATCACAGCGGGTTTTCCCAGCCAGTAAACCATGTTGATGACGCCATCGGTTTGTTTCAGAATGGTATGCTCCGGTTCAGTAACTCTTACAAAAACATAGGAAGTAAACAGGGGCTCGTGCACTAATTTCTTGCGGTCGCTCCATTGACGTAATACTTTATTGAGCGGACAGTAATTCTCAATCTTCCCACGACTTAAAAGCTCGGCCACCTTTTTCTCCCAGCGGGGCCTGGTATAAACAGCGTACCAATGTTTACTTTCGTTCATTTTATTTTAGAGTTTTCATTCTTTAATTTATTTCATAGTACCGGATCCCTGGATGAGGTTCTTTAACGGTTTTCTTCACAAGATATTACGGCTTCGCCCATCTCAGTTACATAGGCGTACTGATCAAAGATTCTTTGTTGAGGGTACCTTATATCTATTTCCATTTTCGGCAGGCGGTCGTTCCCGGATCCACCGGCCTTCCCAGTTAGGCCACATTCTTGGGCTTGCGGCTCGACCGGTTCTTTCGCTCTTTGTGGATATACCCATAACCGTAGCCATATCCATAACCATTCTTCCCGAAACCCCTTGCCCTGACATCATTAAATACGATGCCCATATTCTTCAACTCATTGATCTCGTTATTCTCATCCATCCGCTCGATCGACAATTTTGGCGTATGGCGATGCCTGATCACATAAAGTGTACTGTCGCAATAGGTTGACAATACATAAGCGTCAGACAACAATCCTACCGGCGCCGTATCCACGATCACATAATCGAAATCCTGCGAAAGGAAATCCATCAATTCTTTCACGCGGCCATTAGCGATCAGTTCCGAAGGATTGTCCGGGAGGAGGCTCCCCGCCGGTACGATGTAAAGATTTTCATGAACTCCAGTCTGGAGTAATATGTCTTCAGGTTTGGCTTTCCCCACCAGAAAATCCGAAATTCCCTTGAACACCGTCACGTTCAGTTTATCGCTCAATGTAGGATCGCTCAGGTCAAATTCCATCAGCACCACGCGGTTGCCGGCCATGGCGAGACTGATCCCGAGGTTAGCTACCACAAAACTTTTGCCATCTCCGGGAACAGTGGAGGTGACGAGCAATTTTTTTCTATCACCATGAATACCAATATAGGCCAGGGAGGTACGCAGCTTGCGGAATTGCTCCGCAATAAAGGTGCGCTGGCCGTCCCCGATCACCAGGGGTGTTTTTGACTTTTCGTGGACAATTTCCCCGATAATCGGGCTTCCGGTCCTGGATTCGATCTCGTGCCTGTAAAGGACTGTCTTGTTGATCAGTTCGTTCAGGCTGATCAGCCCCATTCCGAGGCCAATGGCCAGCACGATGGCGACCAGGTAGATCTTTTTCTTATCGGCATTCACGGGTCCAAAGGACTCCGCCTTATCAATCACGCGGCTGTCGGCAGACACGGAAATGTTTGACAATGCCGCCTCTTCCTTCTTCTGCAACAAATAGTTATAAATGCTGCTCTTGATCTGCTGTTCGCGGCTGATCTCTACCAGGTCCCTTTCCTTTTGGGGAATGGTCTGCAGGATAGAAGTATACTGCCCGTTGGTACTGTATAGGGTCTGCTTGCTGGTCTGCAGGGATCTTTTCTGATTGTTGATATTCTCCAGAATGCTCGGTTTGATCTTGTTGATCTGATCAACAATGGAAAGCACCATCGGGTGGTTCTCGGCTGTGTTCTTTTTCAGCTTTTCCAGTTGCAGTTCTGAGTCATAAAGTTTGGTCAGCAGGGAGGAAAGCATCGGATCGCTGACGCCAACCGTAGAAGGCACGATGCCGCTTGAATTATCTTTCGCTTTCACATAATTCTCTACCTGATCAAGGACCGCCAGCTGAAGATTGACATCACTCAGCTTCTGGTCGTTGGCGCTTACATTTTGAAGGAAGAGTTGGCCTTGTGAACTGATATCAGTTGCTTCCTGGCTCGACTTGTATTTCTGAAGCTTGCTTTCAATTGCTTTCAGGTCCTGCGAAACGCTGTCAAGGCGCTCATCCAGGAATTCCAGTGTGTTGGTGGCAAGATTGCTCTTGTCCTTCACCGCCGCACGGTTGTATACTACCAGCAGGCCATTTAAAATATCTTCAGAACGCTTTGCGACATCATCCTTGATACTGAGATTGATCACCGAAGACATCTTGCTTGCAGGAGAGATATCCAAACGCTCCAGCAGGTCCTTTGTAACCAGCTTGGGATTGATCAGCGAAAAAAATAAGGGCCCCTTTGCAGGTGCATTGCTTTGTTGTGTCAGGAAACGAAGCATCCCATATTTGGTATTCGCCCAGGTACCTAATGGGTAGGACTGATCCTTGATGATCACCCTTCCGTTGGACCGGTCGTATGTGAACGGTACTTTATCAGCCACACCCAATGAATCCATATTTTTTGCCTCGATCACAACGGGCGATGAAACATAAGCGGAAACCGTTTTTCCATCCACTTTTTCATAAATGGGAGCATAGAGACGCAAGGCCCTTACGACCTCATTCATGAGTGATCGTGAATGCAATACTTCTGTTTCGTTTTCGATGATCTTCTTTGTCGATAGTTGATTCATTGATTCAATGATCTTGGCATCATCCGAGCCTTTCTTTTCATCTTTGATCAATATTGCGGCCTTCGATTGATACAGGGGAACGCGATTTCGCAGATACCACCATGCGCCTCCGACAGCCAACACCATCAAAATCAAAAACAACAGCCAGTACGGAGAATACTTGAACCAGATCTGCCCGAGGGCATTGGGTTCCAGATTTTCCGGTGGACCGTTCAGCTGTTTCATTCTGTTCATCTTCAATCCAATTATTTATTGTTCAATACGCGGTCAAGCACAATTACAACCAGCGAAAGGCTGCTCAGCACGACAGGGATCCATTGCTGGCTCCTGCTGGTGGCAGCGATCCTTGATTTATTCGGTTCAACATAGATGATATCATTGGATTTAAGATAGTAATAAGGCGAGGACAAAAGCTCATTGGATGTCAGGTTTAGACGTTTGTAAGTCTTGTCACCATTCTCTTCGCGTATGATCAGAAGGTTATCTCTTCTCGCATACACGGTAAGGTCACCTGCCATTCCAAGGGCTTCAAGCAATGAAATTTTTTCATTTGGTACATTGACTACCAACGGGTGGGCGACTTCGCCCAAGATCGTGACCCGGAAATTCAAAAACCGCACGCTAACAATGGGATCGATCAGCAATTTCCGCTCCAATAATTTATTATTAATCGTTTCCTTCAACTGGTCTTTTGTCAGCCCGGCGGCCTTGATATTTCCCAAAATCGGGAACTGAATATTTCCATCGCTGCTGACGAGGTAACCCGTTACAGCGTTGCTTCCTGAAACAGATGGACTTGCGACATTCGGCGAATTGAATACCGCAGAGGCTTCCGGATTCAAACTGCTGACAGTGATGCTCAACAGGTCATTCTTTTGAATGTAGGATTCCGGTACAGGAGTATTGGCAGAAGTGCTTTTGTCTGTGATGTCTGCAAAACTTGTAGCATTTCTCGTGTTCACACAGCCAGTCATGGTCATCATTGATAAAGCCAGCAAGGATAGAACTACCCCTTTAATTTTCATAACATTCATAAGTACCAATTAACAAAAACCCTGAAAAAATACGCTACAAACTATTGATTATATGGGCCAAAGTCCGTTAGTAATATAGCAGCTTTACTAAGGATATAAGGAAGGATGTGTGAATATAGCTAAAAAAGTAAAAGAACTATAACAATCCAGCGCAAAATCTAGCATAGTAGAACTACGATTTTCATACTTTTTTCCTTGTTTGGCGTTTATAATCAGCTATTTGTAATTTTATCCAGAGCTGTGCATTACTTATGCCCAACCCTCTGTTTTCAGGCTTTCCGCTCGTTTTCCGGCCTGTCCCTAAAAGTATTAGCACGATGAAAAATCATCAACTTCCGGTCAATGATTTTTTTTTTACAAAACGATAACTTATTGCGATTATTATATTTAAGAATCGAATCCGTTCGTGATCGTGAAAGATGATGGCATTGAATGCGTAAACATCCGATTACTTCCGTAATCCGGATCTGAAGATCAACCCGAAAGAAAAAATTTCGTTTATACCAGGCCGGTAGAAAAAATCAGCCTTTTGCCGAAATGATGGACGCGTTCTTTGTTTCTAATAACGACTTGCCCATCAGGAACTCATCTACCTTGCGCGCGCATTCACGACCTTCGCTGATCGCCCATACTACGAGTGATTGACCCCGGCGCATGTCCCCTGCCGTAAATATTTTTGGGATATTTGTCTGGTAAGCCTTTTCTGTGGCCCGTACATTTCCTCTTTCGTCCAATTCGATCCCCAATTCTTCCAGCAACCCATCTTTTTGTGGATTCACAAACCCCATCGCCAGTAGGACAAGTCCGCAGGGAATTTCCCTTTGGGTCACCTCCGCTTCACTGAACCCGGAGGGCCTTCCGTCATCACCCAATTTCCATTCAAGTTCTACGATCTTCAAAGCTTTGAGGTTACCCTGCTCATCCCCGATCATCTCTTTGGTCGAGATCGCCCAGTGTCGTTCGGCGCCTTCTTCGTGCGAAGAACTCGTCTTCAAAACCATTGGATAACTCGGCCATGGCATGTAAAGGGTTCTGTCAGCCGGAGGTTTTGGCAATAATTCAAACTGGGTCACCGATAAAGCGCCCTGCCTGTTGGCCGTGCCCACACAGTCACTTCCGGTATCACCGCCGCCGATCACCACCACATGCTTCCCCGCAGCACTGATCTCTTTCGAAATCATGTTGCTTTCAAACCCTTCATTGTGCAAAGGATCCTTACCCGCAATCCGCTTGTTGCTTTGCTTCAAATAATCCATCGCATAATGAACGCCGTTCAATTCCCTCCCGGGGACATTCAGGTCGCGTGGAACCGTCGACCCACCGGTCAGTACCAATGCATGAAATTCCCTCAGTAAATTATTCACGCTCACATTGACCCCTACATTTGCATTGCATTTGAATACGACTCCTTCTTCTTCCATCAACTGAATCCGGCGGTCAACCACCCATTTCTCCAGCTTAAAATCGGGTATGCCATACCGTAATAAGCCCCCGGGCGCATCGTCTCTTTCAAACACCGTCACGGAATGCCCTGCCAGATTGAGTTGTGCGGCAGCAGCCATTCCTGCAGGCCCTGAACCGATCACAGCCACCCGTTTACCGGAGCGCACAATAGGCTGATGCGCTTTTACATATCCTTTTTCAAAAGCGATCTCGATAATATGTCTTTCAATCTCTTCAATGGTTACCGGAGGTTGATTGATGCCAAGCACGCAGGCGGTTTCGCAGGGCGCAGGACAGATCCTTCCGGTGAACTCCGGAAAATTATTGGTAGACACAAGGATCTGGTATGCTTCTTCCCAATTCTTTTGATATACCGCATCATTGAATTCCGGGATGATGTTGCCCAAAGGACAACCGCTATGGCAAAAAGGAACACCGCAGTTCATGCAGCGTGCAGCCTGCTGATTAAGCTTCTCATCGGAAAATCTCCCAATGAATTCATTGTAATGCTGCACTCTTTCCCTGACTTCCGTCTTGCCAGGCAACTCTCTTGTGAATTCTATAAACCCTGTCGGCTTACCCATACATTTTTATTCGTTGAAAAAATTTGACCGGTCATTTATTGAGGTCCTTGCTCTTCACCGCTGCAACTCCCTGCTTCAACTTCTCCTCATTTGCCTTCAGCGCCTTCTTATAATCAGTGGGGAATACTTTGACAAAATTCTTCAACTGGTTCTCGAAATCTTCCAGGACAAATTTTGCGACCGTGCTTCCTGTGTATTCAAAATGTTTCGTGATCATCACCCGCAGCCAGGCGATGTCATCGCATGACACCGTCTCCAGCTCCACCATTTCCAGGTTGCAATGCGCTGCAAATTCACTGTTGACGTCATATACAAATGCGATCCCGCCGCTCATGCCGGCACCGAAATTGCTGCCCGCAGCGCCCAGGATCACTACATTTCCACCGGTCATGTATTCACAACCATGGTCCCCTACCCCTTCCACCACCACATTGGCGCCCGAATTGCGTACGCCGAAACGCTCCCCGGCCTTGCCCCTGATAAAGGCTTCCCCCGATGTGGCGCCATAAAAAGCTACATTACCAATGATGATATTTTCCTCCGGAACGAAACTCGCCTGCTTGCTCGGGTAAACGATCAGCCGGGCGCCACTGAGGCCCTTCCCAAAATAATCATTCGCATCCCCTTCCAGCTCCATCGTGATCCCTTTGCAATTGAAGGCCGCGAAGCTTTGCCCTGCGGTGCCGGTAAATTTGAAATGAATGCTATCGTCGGCAAGCCCCTTGGCCTTATATTTCTTTGTGATCTCGTTCGACAATATCGTTCCGGCTGTACGATCCGTGTTCCTGATGGGGAAGGAAGTCTTCACCTTCTCCAGGCCATCAATGGCAGGTCGCGCAGCCTCCAGTAATTTCCAGTCCAGTACTTCGTCGAGCTCATGATCCTGGTCTTCCATGTGATACAAGCCGACATACGGAGAAGCAGGCTCCTTAAACAATACCGGTGAAAGATCCAGGCGATCGTATTTCCAATGACTGATGTTTTCACGCATTTCGAGATAATCCACCTGTCCCACCATTTCATTCACCGTTCGGAAACCAAGCTCAGCCATGATCTCCCTGAGTTCTTCAACGATGAAATGAAAGAAATTGACGACATGATCCGGATTCCCTGAAAAGCGCTTTCTTAATTCCGGATCCTGGGTGGCTACTCCGACAGGACAGGTATTCATGTGGCATTTCCGCATCATGATGCATCCTTCCACGATCAATGCCGCTGTCGCCACGCCCCATTCTTCGGCACCAAGCAAGGTGGCGATCGCAATGTCACGGCCTGTCTTCATTTGACCATCCGCCTGCAATACGACACGACTCCTCAACTTGTTTTTTACGAGGGTTTGATGGGATTCTGCGAGCCCCAGCTCCCAGGGCAGACCCGCATGCCTGATGGAAGAGATCGGAGAAGCTCCGGTGCCTCCATCATGGCCCGATATCAGGATCACATCGGCTTTCGCTTTTGCAACGCCGGCTGCGATCGTTCCCACACCGGCCTTGGAGACCAGTTTCACATTGATCCTTGCAGCCCTGTTTGCATTCTTGAGATCGAAGATCAATTGAGCAAGATCTTCGATCGAATAAATATCGTGATGCGGAGGAGGCGAGATCAATCCCACACCCGGTGTTGAATGCCTCGTTTTCCCAATCCACTCATCCACCTTATGGCCCGGCAATTGTCCTCCTTCTCCTGGCTTAGCGCCCTGGGCCATTTTGATCTGAAGTTCATCAGCCTCCGTGAGATAATAGCTGGTAACGCCAAACCGGGCAGAAGCAACCTGTTTAATGGAACTTCGCATCAGGTCACCATTGGGGAGTCTTTCATACCGTCGTTCGTCTTCGCCTCCTTCTCCTGTATTGCTTTTGGCTCCTATCCTGTTCATCGCAATAGCCAGCGTGGTATGGGCCTCCCATGAAATGGATCCAAAGCTCATCGCCCCGGTGGCAAACCTTTTTAAAATATTTTCCGCCGGTTCCACCTCTTCAATGGGAATGGAAGGCTGGTTGTGCCTGAATTGAAACAGGCTTCTTAACGTCACTGCTTTTTCACCCTGATCATTGACCAGCCTTGAATATTTTTTGAAAGTTGAATAGTCTTTGCGGCTGGTTGCATACTGCAACAAGTGAATGGTCTGAGGATTGAATAAATGAAATTCGCCCTTGCGCTTCCATTGATAGATTCCGCCGGCAGGCAGGCGATCGACCGGCACATCTTTTTTGCTGAATGAAAAGAAATGTTTTGCCAGTGCTTCTTTCGCGATCTCATCCAGGCCCATTCCTTCAATGCGGGAAGTAACTCCGGTAAAATATTTATCAACCACCTGCTTGTTCAAACCGATGATCTCGAAGATCTGGGCACCCTGGTAAGATTGTAAAGTGGAGATCCCCATTTTCGAAAAGACCTTCATCAATCCATCGTTTACGGCTTTGATATAATTCTTTTTCAATTGGTCTTCACTCAAATCGGTGATCAGCCTTCCTCTTTCTTTCATATCCCGGATCGTCGACAATGCGAGGTATGGATTGATCGCAGTGGCGCCAAAGCCGATAAGACAGGCAAAGTGATGCACTTCCCAAACGTCCCCGGCTTCAACAACGATACCCACCTGGCCGCGCAATCCTTTCCGGATAAGATGATGGTGAACTGCAGCGGTTGCGAGTAATGACGGAATAGGCGCGTGCTCGGAATCGATTGCACGGTCCTGCAGGATCAACACCTCAAAACCGTCTTCTACCGAGTCCACTGCATAGCGGCAAAGCCGGTCCAGGCCAGCTTTCAGCGAATCCGGCTTCCCATCCGCGCGGAAATAGCATTGCAGGGTTTTTGCCTGGAAGATCCCGGTGTCAATGCTCCTGATCTTTTCAAGATCATGATTGGTGAGCACCGGATGCTTGAGCGCTACCGTGTGGCAGGCCAATTCATCCTCTACGAGCAGGCTTCCGATATTCCCAACAAATGTGGTCAGTGACATCACCGTCTTTTCCCTGATCGGATCGATGGGCGGGTTGGTCACCTGGGCGAATAATTGCTTGAAATAAGAACTCAGATGTTGGGGTTCATCGCTCAGCACGGCCAAGGGCGTGTCCGAACCCATGGAACCCACAGGTTCCTTACCATCCAGCGCCATTGGACCAATGATCGTGTCGAGGTCCTCTGTGGTATAACCGAATGCCTTTTGATATTTGAATACCTGGTCATGCTCAAGATGTGTGAACATGACCCTGGGTTCAGGCAATTCATTCAAACGGATCTTGTATTTATTCAACCATTCCGCGTAAGGTTTTTGAGAGCATACCTTTTGCTTCAGCTCTTCATCACTGATGATCCTGCCTTGTTCCATGTCCACCACGAACATCTTTCCCGCCTGCAACCTTCCTTTTTCCTTGATCATTCTCGGATCAATGGGAAGAACCCCCGTTTCGGAGGCCATGATCACCCGGTCATCCGTTGTCACACAATACCGCGAAGGACGCAGCCCATTCCTGTCGAGCGTCGCGCCGATCACCTTTCCATCCGTAAATGATATGGAGGCCGGACCGTCCCAGGGTTCCATCATCGATGCATGGAATTCATAAAAAGCTTTTCTTACCAGGTCCATGTCCTTATTGCTGTCCCACGCTTCGGGGATCAGCATCATCATGACATGCGGCAAGGAACGGCCCGTGAGGGTGAGCAACTCGATCATGTTGTCAAGGCTGGCCGAATCGGATTGACCACTGGTGACGATGGGAAGCAGCATGTCCATTTCCTCCTTGCTGAAATAAGGAGTATTGAAGCTCTGTTCGCTGGTCTTTAGCCAGTTCAGGTTTCCCTGCAGGGTATTGATCTCTCCATTGTGCGCAATAAAGCGGAACGGTTGTGCCAATTTCCAGGATGGGAAGGTATTGGTCGCAAACCTCGAATGAATCAATCCGAAGGCGCTGACCACCCTTTTGTTTGACAGGTCCGGAAAATATTTTCTTAACTGGTGACTGGTGAGTTGTCCTTTATAGACAACCGTTTTATAACTAAGCGAGGCGATATAAAATCCGATCGCATCTTTTTTGACTGTATTATTAATGGTATGCGTGGCATAATTGCGGAGGACGAACAACTTTCTTTCAAAATCGTCTGGATTGTTGACGTGGTCGGGACAGGCCAGGAAAACCTGTTCGATCTCCGGTTCAACGGAAAGCGCTGTGAGGCCGATGCCATCGGGATTGACGGGGACTTTCCGATAAGCCAGGATCTCCAATCCCAGTTTTTCTGCGGCGCGGTTAAAGATGTCGCGGCATTCTTCACGAAGCCGGATCTCTCTTGGAAAGAAAAGCATGCCCACGCCATACCTGCCGAATGTGGGCAGGTGGACCCCCAGCTTGATGGACTCATCAAAGAAAAATTCATGGGGTGTCTGGATCATGATGCCGGCGCCGTCACCGGTATTGCTTTCGCAACCGCATGCGCCCCTGTGCTCCATGTTCTCCAGGATGGTCAGCGCATCGTCGATGTGCTGGTGTGATTTATGACCCCTGATGTTGGCAACAAAGCCAATTCCGCAGGAATCACGCTCAAAAGAAGGATGGTATAAACCCTGGTTGTCCGCCATAGATCCTTGTTTTTGTTTTACATAATAGAAATAGCCGGTTCAGCTCCTTGCAAATGGCAGGCAATCGTTTGAAAATACAAAATAGCGTTCATGTTCATCATGCAGCTCCACAGCTAGTTATCCACAATTCATCGGGACTATTCCACGACCATTGACCATCGAATAATGGTTAAGGACTCCCCACTCCCAACTCCCAACTCCCCACTCCCAACTGAACTCCCAACTCCCAACTCCCCACTCCCAACTCTCCACTCCCAACTGAACTCCCAACTCCCAACTCCCCACTCCCAACTATTAATCTCTACACCAGATACCCAAACAGGTTATCGTCCTTGTTCAATTCCGTATAATTAATATTATACAGGTTCAGGTTGGTCAACAACCGGTGATAGTCTTCCTTTATCCTCAACTCGATCCCTACCAGCGCAGGACCTGTCTCTTTATTATGTTTTTGCATGTACTCGAAACGCGTAATATCATCATGCGGTCCCAGCACATGGTTCACAAATTCCTTAAGCGCGCCGGGTCTTTGCGCAAACCGGATCAGGAAATAATGTTTCAGGCCTTCATACTGAAGGCTCCGCTCCTTGATCTCCTGCATCCTGTCAATATCGTTGTTGCTTCCACTCACAATACAAACTACATTCTTGCCCCTGATCTCTTCAGCATAACCGTCGAGGGCTGCGATGGATAAGGCACCTGCGGGTTCCACCACGATCGCATCTTCATTATATAACCGGAGGATCGTGGAACAAACCTTTCCCTCCGGTACCAGGAAAAGATCATCCAGCACTTCGCTGCATATAGAGAAGGTGAGGTCCCCCACTCTCTTTACTGCAGCACCGTCTACAAAGCGGTCGATATTTTCCAGCGTAACCGGATGCCCCGCCTTTAATGACCTGTACATCGCCGGAGCACCTTCGGGTTCCGTGCCGATGATCTTTGTTCGTGGAGAGAATGCTTTGAGATAGCTACCAACGCCGGATGCTAACCCGCCACCTCCTACAGGTAGGATCACATAATCAATTGTGGAAAGGTCATCGAGGATCTCCACCCCAACTGTGCCCTGTCCCTCGATGATGCGGTGATCATCGAATGGTGGAATGAAAGTCATCCCATTGGCTTCCGTAAATTCCTTTGCCTCTTCTGCACAATCGTCAAAGGTGTCGCCGACCAACCGGATCTCAATGAACTCCTCACCGAACATCTTGGTTTGTGATACCTTTTGATTCGGCGTGATGATCGGCATGAACACCACCCCTTTTGCATTCAGCTTTTTGCAACTGTAAGCAAAACCCTGGGCGTGATTTCCCGCGCTGGCACATACGACGCCGCGCTCAAGGACCTCGGCGGGAAGCGACACCATCATGTTGTAAGCGCCACGTAACTTGTAGCTGCGTACAACCTGCAGGTCCTCCCTTTTCAGGAATACATTGCACTGGTATTTCCTGGAAAGATTGTGATTCCGCGTCAGGGGCGTTCGGGTAACGATCTTTTTCAGCCGTTCGGCCGCGTCCCTGAACGACATGTTATAGCCAGTATGTGTTGATGTATCCATTTTAATAGTCGATAGTCGTTAGTCGATAGTCATGAGTCAGTCGATAGTCGGTAGTCGATAATCAGTCGATAGTCGTTAGTCGATAGTCATTAGTCAGTCATTAGTCGATAGTAGATAGTCTTCAGTCCCTATTTATCCGACGCTTTCCGGCTTCTCCGTCAACTTTTTCAGGAGTTCAGCAGCGGTTTTCTTTTCTTTAGAAGCATCCCCTTTTGCGGGTTGGTTCTCCGGGCGAAGGCTTCTTACGGTCTTCCCTGCCTGCCACAACTCGCTTTCGCGCAATTCCTTCAATTCTTCTTCAAGCTTTTCCCGATAATCGGCCTTGCTATTACTTTCGATGGAACGCGCAGCTTCTTTTCCGGCCGCAACGCTCTCATATAATTCCTTGAACACGGGCGCGGTGGCATCCCTGAATTTTTTCCACCAGTCGAGGGCACCGCGTTGGGCCGTGGTGCTGCAATTGGCATACATCCAGTCCATTCCATTTTCTGCAACAAGCGGCATCAATGATTGGGTGAGCTCTTCAACGGTTTCATTGAACGCTTCAGAAGGGCTGTGTCCTTTCGAACGCAACACTTCATACTGGGCTGCGAAGATCCCCTGGATCGCGCCCATCAAGGTTCCTCTTTCACCGGTAAGATCAGAGTACACTTCTTTCTTGAAATCTGTTTCAAATAAATAACCCGAGCCTATGGCGATCCCCAATGCCGCAACTCTTTCAAAAGCTCTTCCGGTAGCATCCTGGAAGATGGCATAGCTGCTGTTCAGCCCCCGGCCCTGCAGGAACATCCGGCGTAAGGAAGTGCCCGACCCTTTTGGTGCTACCAGAAATACGTCTACATCTGCAGGAGGGATGATCCCGGTTTGATCACGATAGGTGATCCCAAAACCATGGGAAAAATAAAGTGCCTTCCCTTTTGTGAGATGCTTCTTAACCGTCGGCCACATGGCTATTTGTGCAGCGTCGCTCAACAAGTAACAAATGATGGTTCCTTTGGCAAGCGCCTCTTCAATTTCAAAAAGTGTTTGACCGGGGACAAAACCATCCCGCACTGCTTTGTCCCAGCTCTTTGAGTTCTTACGTTGCCCGATGATCACATTGATCCCGTTTTCCTTTTGATTGAGCGCCTGGCCCGGACCCTGCACGCCATATCCAATCACCGCGACGACCTCATTTGCCAGGACTTTTTGTGCTTTTGAAAGCGGGAACTCTTCTCGTGTAACTACATTTTCTTCAACTCCACCAAAATTTAATTTTGCCATGGTTTTAATTTTTGTGTCGGGAATAAAAGCGGATCTCCTTCTCTTTTTCCTGACCTTGTTTAATAAATATGCTTAAGGTTTATCAGTTCATTACATTGTGAACACTTCATCCTGTTTGTCCAGGTATTCATTTTCCACCAGTTCATCGCCGGGCGCCGCCTTTTCATATTCCTTCAGCTTTTCATGGAACCCGCTGCTGGCCTTGATCACTGCCACCCTGGCGCTTCTCACGAATTCGATCAATCCATAGGGCTCCAGGAACTGGACCAGCCGGTCTGTCTCTTCACGGTGTCCGGTTGCTTCAAAGATTGTATAGTCTTTCCGGATCGTGACCGCGCGCGCTCCATATTGGCGGAGGAGTCTTTCAACCTTTACCTTCTCAGCGATCTCGTCTGTCGATACCTTATATAATGCCATTTCCTGCCAAACGATCTCATCATCGGTATTGTAAAAGGCCTTCAATACATCCACCTGTTTTTCGATCTGGCGGCAAAGCTTGCGTACCACATCTTCATATTCGTTGATGACGATCGTGAATCGATGGACGCTTTCCACTTCCGTGGGCGAAGTATTCAGACTATCGACATTGATCTTCCTTCGCGAAAAAATGATCGCGATGCGGTTCAATAACCCGATCTGGTTTTCGGTATATACGGTAATGGTATATTCCTGTTTTGTATGAAGTTTTGCGTTCATGTTTTTTTATTTAATCTTATTTCAACCTGATCTCGGATACGCTGCACCCCTGGGGCACCATGGGAAATACATTATTTTCTTTTCCCACCATCACTTCCAGCAAATAAGGCCCGTCGTGTGAAAGCATCGCCGCAAGCGCTTCTTTGATCTCATTTCGTTTGTTTATCCGCTGGCCTTCGATACTGTAGGCTTTTGCAAGCTGCACAAAATCCGGACAGGACAGGTCGGTGAATGAATACCGGCGTTCATGAAACAGCTCCTGCCATTGACGCACCATTCCGAGGAAAAGATTATTCAGGATAATGATCTTTACATTGACGTTCGATTGCATGATGGTCCCCATTTCCTGCAGCGTCATTTGAAATCCTCCGTCTCCGATGATCGCAACCACCGTCCGGGCCGGCGCCCCAAATTTGGCACCGATTGCAGCCGGCAAAGCAAAACCCATCGTTCCAAGTCCGCCGGAAGTAACATTGCTTTTCGACTGATTGTATTTTGCATACCGGCATGTGACCATTTGATGCTGTCCCACATCGGTGACCAGCAGGGCTTCTCCCTGCGTCAATTCATTGAGGACATTGATCACTTCCCCCATGGTCAACTCTTCTTTTTCCGGATGGAGTTCGGGGACGATGCAGGTTTCTTCTTCAAGCTGACGGTATTCATTGAACCGCTGCAGCCATTGTGGATATACTTTTTGTTCGATTAATTCGGTGAGCAAAGGCAGGGTTTCTTTGCAGTCGCCCCAAACCGCTACAGTGGTCTTCACATTCTTGTCGATCTCCGAAGGATCAATGTCGAGGTGAACGACCTTGGCCTGCTTTGCATATTTATCAAGCCTGCCAGTCACCCGGTCATCGAAGCGCATGCCTACGGCGATCAGCACATCGCAATCATTGGTAAGCACATTGGGACCATAGTTACCATGCATACCCAGCATGCCCACCCCAAGCGGGTGATCGGTTGGGATAGCGCTCATACCCATGATGGTCCAGGCTGCCGGGATCCCGGATTTCTCAAGGAATTTTTTGAATTCCAGTTCTGCTTTTCCGAGGATAACCCCCTGGCCGAAGATCACGAAAGGGCGTTCGGCGGAATTGATTAGTTCGGCAGCTTCTTCAATATATTCTTTCCTCACGATCGGCTTCGGCCGGTAGCTCCTGATATGATCACATTTTTTATACCCTTCGTAATCGAATTTTTGCAACTGGGCATTCTTGGTAATGTCAATGATCACCGGACCTGGTCTGCCACTGCTGGCGATATAAAATGCCTTGGCGAGCACGCTTGGGATCTCTGTGGCATCCGTGACCTGGTAATTCCATTTCGTCACCGGGGTAGTGATATTGATCACGTCTGTTTCCTGGAAGGCATCGGTCCCGAGTAAATGCGCATATACCTGACCGGTAATGCAAACCACCGCCGTGCTGTCGATCATCGCGTCTGCGAGTCCGGTTACAAGGTTGGTCGCGCCGGGCCCGCTCGTCGCGAACACGACGCCCGGTCGGCCGGAAGCTCTCGCATACCCTTGTGCCGCATGGATCGCACCCTGTTCATGCCTCACAAGGATATGATTGAGGCGGTCCTGGTAATCGAACAATGCATCATAAATGGGCATGATGGCGCCCCCGGGGTAACCGAAGATGGTTTCAACGCCTTCGGCGAGAAACGCTTTCAGTACTGCTTCTGAACCGGAGATTGAAAGCGGTTTTTCTTTCTCAACCACCTTTTCTTTTTTCAACGCCAGTGTTTCCATAATTCTTTTTTAGATCAATGAATAGTTTTTATTGCTTGCTTATTCATCGGTAACACATCCTTCGGATGCATCCCTGACATAGCGTGCATATTTATACAGAATTCCTTTTTTGGCTTTCAGTTCTGGTTGTTTCCATTGTTTTCTTCTTTGCTCGATCGTGGCGTCGTCCACTTTCAAAGTGATGGACTTGGTATCGACATTGATCTCGATCCGGTCATCGTCCTTCACCAATGCGATCAATCCCCCATCGAATGCTTCCGGTGTAATATGCCCAACCACAAAACCATGCGTGCCGCCGCTAAACCTTCCATCCGTGATGAGGGCAACCGATTTTCCCAGACCTGCGCCGATGATAGCTGAAGTTGGTTTCAGCATTTCCGGCATTCCAGGCGCGCCTTTCGGACCTACTTGCCGGATGACCACTACATCACCAGACCTGATCTTTCCTGAATGGATGCCGTTGATCAATTCAAATTCGCCATCGAATACGCGGGCAGGTCCTTCGAAGCGCTGACCCTCTTTTCCGGTGATCTTTGCAACACTTCCTTTTTCTGCGAGGTTCCCGTAAAGGATCTGCAGATGCCCCGTAGGTTTTACGGGACGCTCCAGCGGAAAGATGATCTGCTGCTTCTCAAAATCCAGGTCGGGTGCACTTTGTAGATTGCCCGCAATCGTTTTTCCAGTCACCGTCAGGCAATCTCCATGCAACAGGTCTTTCTTCAGCAGGTATTTCATCACAGCGGGCAATCCACCATATTGATGAAGGTCCTGCATCAGGTATTTCCCGGAGGGCTTGAAGTCTGCCAGCACAGGGATCTTGTCGCTGATGGATTGAAAATCGTCCTGCGTCAGCGGGATCCCAATGCTTCGCGCCATCGCGATGAGATGCAACACTGCATTCGTACTGCCTCCGAGCACCATGATCACCGTGATCGCATTTTCAAACGCTTTGCGCGTCATGATGTCGGATGGCTTGATATCATTTTCAAGCAATAAACGGATGGCCTTTCCGGCTTCGAGGCATTCCTGCTGCTTTTCCTTGCTGAGCGCCGGGTTCGAAGAAGAATACGGCAGGCTCATCCCCATCGCTTCAATAGCCGAAGCCATGGTGTTTGCGGTATACATCCCACCGCAAGCCCCGGCACCGGGACAGGCACGCTTGATGATCTCCGAAAAATCTTCTTCGGCAAGTTGACCTGCCAGTTTTTTGCCGAGGGCTTCAAAGGCCGAGATGATGTTCAGGTCTTCTCCTTTATAATGACCCGGAGCGATCGTTCCGCCATACACCATCATGGCCGGCCGGTTAAGCCTTCCCATGGCAATCAGCGAACCCGGCATGTTCTTATCGCATCCGGGAACCGCGATGAGCGCATCATAGTACTGTGCCCCGCATACGGCTTCAATGGAATCGGCTATAATATCGCGGCTGACCAATGAATAGCGCATGCCTTCAGTACCATTGCTGATGCCATCGCTCACCCCAATGGTATTAAATATCAATCCTACGAGGTCATTGTCCCATACACCCTGCTTGATCTGTTTTGCCAGCTCATTTAAATGCATGTTGCAGGTGTTGCCATCGTAACCCATGCTCACGATCCCCACCTGCGCTTTATTCATATCCTCTTCGGTAAGACCGATCCCGTAAAGCATTGCCTGCGCGGCCGGCTGGGTGCTGTCCTGCGTAATTGTTTTGCTATATCTGTTCAGTGCCATTATGCTGTGGCCAATCTTGGTTTAAATTCTTTTTCAATCACCTTGTGACTATATGCATCCTGGATCAGCTTGCCGATGGAATCATCCCAGTTCCTGGAGAATTTGAAATCGTCGAAGCTTTCCCAACCGATCACTTCCGCTGCAGTTCCACAGAAGAATGCGGCATCGGCGTTCTTCAATTCTGCTGGGGATATCTTCCGTTGTTCTACCGGGATCTCCAGCTCATCACATATCTCTATGACAGTCGCCCGGGTAATTCCGGGCAGGATATTCCCGGGTGCAGGGGTGAAAAGCTTTCCATCTTTCTCAAAAAATACATTCGCTCCCGGGCCTTCCGCAACATTCCCGTTCATGTCCAGCAACAAGCCTTCGTCATAGCCGGCAGCCTTCGCTTCCTGGCTTGCAAGGATTGAGTTCACATAGTGTCCCGTTGCCTTTGCTTCGATCTTGAAACCCCTGGGATTCGGCCGCTGGAAGGACGAAGTCATGATGCGGATCAGCTTGTCGCCAAGAAATCTTCCCATCTCCCACGCAGCGATGACGAGGTGTGATTCGCTATTGGGAGTAAAGCTCATGTTGGGAGGAGCATATACCAGCGGACGGATATAAGCGTCCTGTAAATTATTTTTCGCGAGTATTTCGTAGGTAGCGTCGATCAATTCCTGGGTGGTCCAGGGATAAGGCATGTTCAATGCATTGGCGGAATTCATTAGCCGGTCAAAATGCTCCCGTGCCTTGAATATTTTGGTTTCGCCTTTGACGGTCTTGTAGGCCCGGATCCCTTCAAATACCGAATACCCATATTGCATTGATTGACTGTAAAAGTCAACCCTCGCTTCGGTCGCCTTTATAAAAGCGCCGTCAGCATACACGATCGTGCTTTCGTTGTAATAGTTCATGATCCTTTGTTTTGTTCAGCCTTTGTTTAATAATTTCCGGGGTTGTTTCAAAGCGACAAAAAAAACCCGCCTTTTTTGGAGGCGGGTCGCTTTATCTTTTTACAGTTTATACTAAGCTCCTCCTCCATGATGCGCAGATATAATAATCACGACCACAATAATAATTGCAGCAAACACTGAAATCACCTTATTTACATTGCGTCTCGACATGAAGGAATCTTCGTAGATAAAGATACGCCCGCCGGTATTATAAACAAAGAACTATTTTAATGGCAAGAAACCGTCCTGCAAAGAGTTTCAGATAATCGTAGATTTCCGAAGCTCGATGTTTTCCTTCTTCACCGACCCCGGGATCCTGGCACCCACATAATCACTGATCAGCTCCCCGATGGTTGTGGTGAAATAAAAGTTGATAGGGTCAATGTCTTTCGTTACAAAATTGTTTTCCAGGGTCCACTCCACTGCTTTCCGCACCAGGGCTGCTTCCTCCACCAGGCCAAAATGGTCCAGCATCATTGCTGCGGAGAGGATGGATCCCAGGGGATTCGCAATATCTTTGCCTGCAGCCTGGGGGTAAGAACCGTGAATGGGCTCGAACAATGCCACGCCTTTCCCAACCGATGCAGATGGAAGAAGGCCCAAAGAACCGCTGATCACACTCGCTTCATCGCTCAGGATATCCCCGAACATGTTCTCCGTAAGCATCACATCGAATTGCTTTGGATGGGTGATGATCTGCATCGCCGCATTGTCGACGAACAGGTAATCAACAGTCACATCCGGATAATCGTTGGCGATGCTCTTTACGATCTTTCTCCAAAGTCTCGATGTCTCCAGCACGTTGGCCTTGTCAACCAGTGTCAGCTTTTTCTTCCGGACCTGGGCCGCTTTAAACGCCATGTGCGTGATGCGTTCGATCTCTTCCTTGTTATATACACATTGGTCTGATGCCTCTGTTCCATCCTCACTGATCGATTTTTTTCCAAAATAAATTCCGCCGGTAAGCTCCCTGAAGATGACAAAATCAACCCCTTCGATGTTTTTCGTTTTCAGTGGTGATAAATGAAGCAATGAAGGATAGGAGGTTACCGGGCGGATGTTGGCAAACAATTGCAACGACTGCCGCAACTTCAGGAGACCTTGCTCAGGCCGCACTTTGGCTGTGGGATCATTATCGTATTTGGGATGGCCGATGGCCCCGAATAAAATGGCATCGCTTTTCAAACAGGCATCAATCGTTTCATCGGGTAAGGGATTGCCGGTCTTATCAATGGCGACGGCGCCCATCAGGCAATAACTATAGGTGAACTGGTGGCCGAACTGTGCGGCAATCGAATTCAGGATCTTCATCGATTGTCTTGTCACCTCCGGTCCGATGCCGTCGCCTTCTATGATCGCAATGTGTTTTTTCATTTCCGCTTTGATTGCTTGCTTTTTATTCCGGTCTGCTAATTATTTTTAGTCTTTACCTGTTGTTATTTTCCGCAGTGGCCGCTTCAAAATCTTCGATCTCCTTCCTTATGTTGAGCAGATAGTCGATGTCATCATATCCGTTCAACAAGCATGTTTTTTTATAATCGCTGATCTCAAATTTTTCTTCTTCTCCATGCAGCCGGATCACCTGGTCGGCAAGATCAACCTCAACGATCGTGGCGGGATCCTTCCGGATGGCTTCAAATAATTTTTTCAGGTAATCTTCGCTTACCGTTACCGGAAGCAAAAAATTATTGAGCGAATTCGCTTTGAAGATGTCGGCAAAAAAACTGCTTACCACCACATCGAAGCCTGCGTCCTTGATCGCCCATGCAGCATGCTCCCTGCTTGATCCGCATCCGAAATTCTTTCCTGCCACCAGGATCCTTCCTTTAAACATTGGATCATTGAGCACAAAGTCTTTTTTGGGGTTGTTCTCATCATCATTGTTATATCGCCAGTCCCGGAACAGGTTTTTACCAAACCCCTCGCGGCTGGTTGCCTTGAGGAACCTGGCAGGAATGATCTGGTCCGTATCCACGTTCTCCAGTTCCAGTGGAACGCATGTGGCGCTTATCGCACCGGTTTCTTTAAAAGGAGAATTTTGCATAACTATCGACTATTGACTATCGACTATTGATTATTGACTATCGACTATCGACCTTTCCCCCATCCATTCCCGCACATCCCCCACCTCGCCGGTCACTGCCGCAAGGGCTGCAGTCAATGGACTTGCAAGGAAGGTCCTCGCATTCGGTCCCTGGCGCCCTTCGAAATTCCGGTTGCTCGTTGAGATGCAATATTTACCGGCTGGTATCTTGTCTTCATTCATTCCAAGACAAGCTGAACAACCAGGCTGGCGCAACTGAAATCCTGCATCCGCGAAGATCTTGTGGATCCCTTCTTCCATGGCCTGCTTTTCGACCTGCTTGCTCCCCGGAACCACCCACACTTCCACATTATTCGCCTTCTTCTTTCCTTTTACAAATGACGCGACAAGTCGCAGGTCTTCTATTCTTGCATTCGTACAACTCCCAATGAACACATAATCGATCTTTTTGCCTTTGATCTTCACGCCTGATTGAAGCCCCATGTATTGCAAGGCCTTATCAAAAGAGTTGCGGTCATTTTCCTTCACGTCATTTACCGAAGGGATCCTACCATTGACGCTCACTCCCATGCCGGGGTTAGTGCCATAGGTGATCATCGGTTCGATATCGGATGCCTCCAGGTCTATTTCTTTGTCGAAAGCAGCATCCTTATCCGAATATAATTGCCTCCATTCTTCCACTTTCTTTTCCCATTGATCCTTACCCGGCGCAAACAATCTGCCCTTCATGTAATCGAAAGTGGTTTGATCCGGAGCGATCATTCCGCCTCTTGCCCCCATCTCAATACTCATGTTGCAAATCGTCATCCGGGCTTCCATGCTAAGGCTGGTGATCGCCGACCCTGCATATTCAACAAAATATCCCGTGGCTCCGCTGGCGGAGATGAGGGAGATGATATAAAGAATAATATCCTTGCTCAGGACCCCTTCCTTTAATTTTCCATGGATATTGATCCGAAGCTGTTTCGGCTTGCTTTGCATCAGGCACTGCGTGGCAAGTACCATTTCCACTTCACTGGTGCCGATCCCGAACGCAATCGCCCCAAACGCTCCATGGGTGGACGTATGGCTATCGCCGCAAACGATCGTCATGCCCGGTTGCGTAAAGCCGAGTTCCGGGCCAATGATATGTACAATGCCCTGGAATGGGTGCCCAAGGCCATATAGTTCTATGTTATGTTCCTCGCAATTCTTACGCAAGGCGTCGACCTGCTTACGGCTCAGTTCTTCGCGGATAGGAAGATGTTGATCGATTGTCGGAACATTATGATCGGCAGTCGCTACCACCTGCTGCGGCCTGAAGACTTTGATCCCTCTTTTGTTTAAACCATTGAAGGCTTGCGGACTGGTCACTTCATGGATAAAATGTTTGTCGATGTAAAGAACGGCGGGGCCTCCCCAGATCTGCTTTACAACGTGCTTCTCCCAAATCTTATCAAAGAGTGTCTTTGCCATATCAGTTTACGATCGCTGCCCGCTTATTTTGATATTGGGTGGCCAATTGTCCGAGGTCACCATCTTCCACTTCTTTCTTATTGTCGGCAACCACTAAAAAGAGTTGATATAATACATCAATGTCATTCCGGTCGAAAGCGTATCCAAGTTTTTGAAAACGGTAAGCAAGGGCACTGCGGCCACTCCTCGCGGTAAGGACGATCTTCGAACTATCGGCCCCCACTTCCTCGGGGTTGATCGTTTCATAAGTGAGTGCGTCTTTCAAAAATCCATCCTGGTGGATGCCGGAAGAATGCGAAAAAGCATTGCTTCCGACGATCGCTTTATTGGGTTGGACCGGCATGCGCATGGTCTCTGAAACCAGGCGGCTCATCGGGTTCAGTTGCTGGGCCTGGATGCTTGTATAAAATCCAAGATATTTATGCTGGCGGATGATCATCACGACCTCTTCAAGCGAAGTATTCCCCGCTCTTTCTCCCAAACCATTGATCGTGCATTCGATCTGCCGGGCACCACTGATCACGCCGGCGATTGAATTGGCTGTCGCCAGCCCGAGGTCATTGTGGCAATGGCAGGAAATGATGGCCTTATCGATATTGGGAACGTTGTTCACCAGGTAGGCGATCTTTTCACCGTACTGAAACGGAAGACAATAACCCGTCGTATCCGGGATATTCACCACCGTTGCCCCGGCCCGGATCACGGATTCAATCACTTTTGCCAGGTAGTCATTGTCGGTTCGCCCGGCATCTTCTGCATAAAACTCCACGTCGTCGGTAAAATTCCTGGCCCACTTCACACACTGGATCGCTCTTTCCAAAATATCTTCTCTTGTAGAATTGAATTTTGATTTGATATGGTAATCCGAAGTCCCGATGCCCGTGTGGATCCGTGGACGCTTGGCATGTTTGAGCGCTTCGGCGGCCACTTCGATATCCTTTTTGACCGCGCGGCTCAGGCCGCAAACGGTCGCTTCCTTGATGATGCTGGCGATCTCGCTTACTGATTCAAAATCACCGGGAGAAGAAATGGGGAAACCTGCTTCAATGATATCCACGCCAAGGGCCTCGAGCCTGAGCGCCAGGTTCCTTTTTTCGGCCGCATTGAGTTTACAGCCCGGAACCTGTTCTCCATCACGAAGCGTGGTGTCAAAAATGTGCACTTTATTACCTGTCATAATAAACTGATAAAAGTGAGTCAACTAATGAGAGCCTGCTTATTTTTGCTGGGTGGTGTATGGGAAAACCGTCGATGGATGTAAATTACCTGCGTCCACGATACTGGAGAAATCAAAATAGGCCCTGATTTACACTTCTTAAGTGCAGATTATTCCCCATAAAGCATTTACTGTCAATGTTTTTTGACAAAAGTAATTACGATGCCCAACCGTTCGACCGACGCCTTGTTTCAGCTCATAAAGTCGCTTGAAAAATCTGAAAAACGGAATTTCAAGCTTTATGTGAAGCGGAATTCCTCGTCGGACAGCTCCAAAACCATTCAACTCTTTGATGCGCTTGACAAGATGGAAGCCTATGATGAGCAGGAACTTTTCAAAAAAAGCAGGGGTATAAAAAAGCAGCAACTCTCCAATCTGAAGGCCTATCTCTACCGTCAGATCCTTTCCAGCCTGCGACAGATCAAGGATTCAGACAATGTGGATATGCTCCTCCACGAACAGATGGATTATGCGCGGATCCTCTACAACAAGGGGATCTATCATCAGAGCTTAAGGGTGCTGGACCGAATGAAAGAACTGGCAAGGGCGCATAACCAGTTTACTTATCTCCAACAGGCGCTGTTTTTTGAAAAAAAGATCGAGGCACTGCACATTACCAGGAGCATGGAAGACCGGGCCGATCAATTATCGGCAGAGGCTACCGATGTGAATGAACAGCTTTCGATGGTCAACAGGCTCTCAAACTTGTCGCTGCTCCTGTACAGCAGATATATCCGTGACGGACTGGCGAGAAGCGAAGAAGAAGCAAAGGCGGTGCATGATTTTCTGGAAAAGAACATGCCGGAGGGAGCGAGACAGGCAAAGGGCTTTTATGAACGATTGTATCTCTATCAAAGCAATTGCTGGGACGCCTTTATCAGACAGGATTTTCTTCAGTATTATCGCTATGCTCAGCGCTGGGTTGACCTTTTTGAAGAGCAACCTGCGATGATCGAGGTAGAAACGGCGCACTATATCAAGGGTATGCACAACCTCATGGGCGCGCATTTCGATCTCCGTAATTACAAAAAGATCACCGAAGCCATCGCCCAGTTTGAAAAATTTGCACACCGGAAAATGGTGGAGCAAAACGTCAATAACCGGATCCAGACCTTTGTCTACCTCCATATTTCAAAGATCAACAGGCATTTCCTGGATGGCACTTTTGGGGAGGGGACGCGACTGGTGCCTTATATTGAAGAAAAACTCAAGGAATACGAGATCTATCTCGACCGGCACCGGATCCTTGTGTTCTATTACAAGTTCGCATCCCTTTATTTTGGAAATGCCGATTATGAGCGGGCCATCTATTATCTGAACAAGATCATCAACCTGAGAGTTGACCTGAGGACCGATATCCAATGTTATGCGCGGCTGCTCCACCTCATTGCCCATTACGAGTTGGGAAACATGGAACTTCTGGAATATCTCATCAAATCGGTTTACAGGTTCATGGCAAAAATGAAAAACCTGAGTGTGGTCGAAGAAGAGATGTTCAAATTCCTGCGCAATTCATTCCGTGTGGGTGCGCGTTTTCTGAAACCTGAATTTGAAAAATTATTGGAAAAGCTGAAGAAGCATGAAGGCAATCCGCTGGAGACAAGAGCATTTGCCTATCTCGATATTATTTCCTGGCTGGAAAGCAAGATCAGCGGTATTCCCATTCAATCGGTGATCGCGCACAAGTTTCATGCAAAACAAAAAAGCAGGACCTCTGCCTTATAAAAAAGCTCCGCTTTTGGAAGCGGAGCCTGTCCCAACGAACCGTATATAGAATAATTAGTTTTTCGCGATATCGAATTTTCTGAAGATCGCTTTTACACTATTCTGAATTTCTTTGGAACTCATGTTACGACCATTGATCTCGTCAGTGGTCCAACCCTGCCATACCGTTTTATCGGTATCCGTGTCAAGCATTGTGATCGTAATCGTTCCTTCTCTGACGGTCCTTGCATCGCGATCATAACCCAGGAACTGCGAAGGATAATAGATCCTTCCATACCTGCGCGAATAGGGATTGTAGAAAACCCTTGAATAAGGATAAGAATATACAGGATCGCTCGTTTCCTTAACGGTCCTTTCCACGAGGACATCATAACTTAACAGGACGTCGGGATTATTTCTTACCTCCCGCCAGCCTGCCGTTTTTTCCAATTCTTTATTGACAGCCTGTCTTACTTTTTCTTCCAACAAGTCATTATTTCTGTTCCTGTCCTTACTTCCCTGACCATCCTTATCAAGCCATGCAAATGTTTTATAGTGACTGAAATCTGCGTTATCGTCTTTTTCGATGTGAGCCGTTGAGGCACAACTAGCTAACATAAATACGGCGAGAACCGCAGCACCAAGCCACTTCAGGTTCTTTTTCATATACTATCTGATTTTGTCTTTTACGTTTACTTACGTACTATAAACTGTAAAAATGGTGCCGGGATTACTAAAGAATTGTGAAAGTGGACGTTAGGCCTGGCCTACGTTCAGACCGATCTCGTAGTGCTGTGCAGGTATTTCCACATCGGTGTAGCCCTTCCGGAGAAGCCTTTGCTGGAAGGCTTGCTGGACTTCGTATTCTCCGTGAACGAGAAATATTTTCCGGACCTGCCGTTGGTCCTGGCAGGCCAGCCATTGACTGAGATCTTCATAATCCCCATGAGCGCTCATGCTCCGGATCGCCCCAACCTCCGCATTCACCTGGTGTTCCACTCCGAAAATATTGACCTCCGTCGCGCCCGCGATGAGACGGCCACCAAGAGAATGAGGTTCACAATATCCGGTCAGCAATATGGTGTTGCGTGCATTTTCAATATTGTTGCTGATATGATGCTTGACCCTTCCTGCATCAGCCATTCCACTGGCCGAGATGATCACCATAGGTCCATTCTGGAAGTTCAGCATTTTGGATTGTTGCACCGTCTTCACATATTTCAATCCCGTAAAAGAAAATGGATCGTGATCGGAGAGCATGATGCTCTGGATCTTCTTATTGAAATACTTCGGGTATTTTTTTACGATTTCAGTGGCTTCAATGCTCATCGGACTGTCGACATAATAGTCCAGGGCCGGAAGTTGATTTTCCAATTCGAGTTGATTCAGGAAAAACAAAAGTTCCTGGGTCCTGCCTACACTGAAGGCCGGCATGATCAGTTTTCCTTTTTTTTGAAGGCAAGCCTTTTCAATCCATCGCAGCAGCAGATCGGGAGTGGTGACATTCTCATCATGCAGACTATTCCCATAGGTTGATTCAAGGATAATGAAATCAGCTTGTGGAAATGTTTCAGGAGATTTCAAAATGGCATCGCGGTATCTTCCTACATCGCCGCTAAAGGTCAGATGAGCTTCCTTTCCATTTTCTTTAATGCGCAGGTGAACGCAGGCGCTGCCGATGATATGACCGGCATCGGAGAACATGGCCTGCACGCCGTCTGTTACATCAAACCAGTTTGAATATTCCACTTCCTGAAGATGAGGGAAACAGTTGCTCGCATCCTGCCGGGTATAAAGCGGACGGAGATAAGGTAGTCCCTCGCCTGCGCGGTGTTTATTTTCATATTTGACTTCATCTTCCTGGATCTCTGCAGAATCCTCCAACAGGACGGTTGTCAATTCTCTTGTGGCCGGCGTACAAAAGATCTTTCCTCCAAACCCTTCTTTGACAAGTTTTGGAATGAGACCACTGTGGTCGATATGGGCATGGGAAAGGATCATCACATCCACCTGCGATGCATCAAATCCTAAATTGCGGTTGAACATGTCCGTTTCTTTTCCAAGTCCCTGGAACATTCCGCAATCGAGCAGGACCTTCTTTCCATTTAAAAGGGTGAGAAGATGCTTCGAGCCTGTGACCGTACGGGCTGCGCCGTGAAATGCTATTTTCATATTTTAATGTTCCTTATCATTTGACGCGTTCAGGAGGTTTTTATTTTGGCTTTGAACGACCATTGTACGGTGAAGCTGGCAACCGTATCTCCGGCGTCGTTCACCCCGATAGACCGCGCATTCACAGTTCTCGGCTCTCCGGATTGCAGCGTTTCTTTGATCGCCTGCTGCATCATCAACCCATCCTGACAATGGAAGCTCGTTATCCCGGTTGCTTTTTTCAAAAAATCCGACTCCACTCTTAATACCAGCATGGAGACCGTTGGCTGATGCTTATAGAGATGCGCCATAGCGAGCAGGCCGGTGCTAAGTTCTGCTGCCATCCCCAGGCAGGCAAAGTAGGTGGACCGGAAAGGATTTTTGGTGAACCACTTATATGGAATGGTAACAATAGCGTGCTGTTCATCCAGTTCTTTTACACGAAGTCCCGCGAAATAGGCATTTGGTAATTTTCTCAATAAGAAGATCCTGAATTTAAAAGGATTCCTGGCGATGCGAATGAATGCCGACGTATTGGAATTCATGAAGATCATGACCCTGCGATCCTGGCCGGGCCGGCCGGTTATTGTTTATCAATGGCAACGATGCAGGCTACGGCTTTGTTATCATTGGCCCCCACCTTAAAGTTGATCGTTCCGTCACTAACAGAATTGAAGCGCGTGGACCGGATCAGCATATCCTGCAAACCCTGGTTAACTTTACGCCCATAGTCACTTTCACGACTGCGGTTGATCGCTGCATTGATTTCATTATAATCCAATTGATCCTTGCTAACCACAATGGCCATATAATCGCGGTTACCAATGGTATCGGCAGTGAGTGATTGGTCTTTCGGAAATAGCCTGTACCCGGTTATGCCACAATAAGGTGAGTGCTTTTCGGAATACGGAAAAAGAACATAACTGCTTCCGTCGGTTTCCTGCCCGAATATATAGATGTAGCATTCGGTAACATTTTTTACTTCCATTTTAAACCTCGATCCTTTTGCAATCGGGCTGCTTGTTGCAAATACATTTCCGGTGCCGATCCTCAGCGGGATGTACGCTTTCGTTTCATTCATCACAAGTCCGATCGTACACTCGAGCGGGATATTGGCCATGGTTCCTCTTTTGGCGAGGGGATCCAATCCATATGCTTCCCGGACATAGGTCTTGAAGTCGCGGTACCGGATCCATGCCAGTCCATCCTTTCCCCATTCGGGACCCCAGCTGTTCATGATCTGGAAAGCGCCCCCGAATTTGCGGTCGTCATAACCGATCACGCACATGGCATGACCGCCCATTCCGATCTGGCTTTGATCCATTCCTTCCGGCTGCCAAAGTTCCTGGCCCATCATGTTGCTCATGAAACTTTGCCCGACCATCATCCCGATCACAACCGGCGCATCTTTGGCAAGATGTTCCTTGATGGCCCGCACATTGATCTCATTGATATTATCGCCATCGGTCAGTCTTGTAAATCCATGGATCCTGTATTGTCCTGCCTCCTGTTTTTGGCGTGAATCCGGTTGGCGTTCACAATCGCGGTCGTCATAAGGGAACTCGCTTAAAGGCAAGGCACCCTGGTTCGACATTTGTTCCATTGCCCTTTGAATATAGGAGCCTTCGCAATTGTCAAGACCGATCTGATTATATAAAAAGGAGGGGCTGAACTTGATCTCATCCGGATTTGCACCGGCAGACGTCGCCTCCAGGATCGTGCGGGCTCCATAGGCACTGCTCCAGGCAACACAACTTCCCTGTTGCCCCTGGTTACCCCGGGGCGGAGCAAACCGCGCAAGGGAAACTGCTTCCGGCAAAGGGTTTTTTCCTGCATCATCTTCGAGTCCTTCATAAACCGAAGCCTTATTGAATTCAGCAGGATTAAAATTATATCCGCTTTCAGAGAAAAGCTTTTGGATGGATTCCGGGTTACAGCCACCTCTTCCGATCAGGAAATAGGCTCCGGCCGCGAGGATCAGGAGAACAATGATGCCTTTCCCCCGGAAAAGTCCGAGCAACATTGGTAATAATGACATCAATCCGCCACCGCCTGGAAAATTTGAGCGACCACCACCACCGCCACCACCATCATCGTCTTGCTGATTGGAATCGCGGGGATCATCCGTCATTCTGATTGGCATACAAATTAGTTTGGTATGGAATCGGCATTAAAAGTAGGAAGTTAATATCTTTAAATACATTTTATGAAAAACGGAGTTCCTTTTATTTCTTTCGTGGTCCTTTTTCCCGGAATCCTCTTTGCTCAAAAGATCAAACCTTCGATACAGCTTGCACAGGACCAGGTGATCCCCGTCGTATTAATGTTGAAGACAACCATTGCACAGGAAGCCATGGGGCAGGCCATTGATTTCAATGCGGATGGTGAAGCAAACCATCAGTTTAGCGTGATGCGGAAGGGAAATGATTCCATATGGTTCAGGCACACTGTTAATCGCATCAGTTTTCATTTTGATGGGATGGGACAAAAGCGCGCCTTTGACAGCGACGTGGATAAGGATACCACCAGTGAATTTGGTAAACCAGTGAAGGAACTGCTCGGCAGGACCTATGATATGTTGATCGACACGACATCCAAATTGCTCGCGATCGATGCAGGCGATCAGTCGCAGGTAAAATTGAGCACCCAGATGACCATCCTTTCCAATATGCTCAAGGACGTTTTTGAAGTAGCACTTCCACCGCAAAAGGGGCAGCGTAGTTTTTTTAGCGTATTGCCGGATCGGGAGATCGGTGTTGGTGACACCTGGAGCGATTCATTGGAGCAGTCTGGCGGAAAGTCGGTGAATCATTACACGCTCAGTGCCATTACAGATTCCACACTGATCATTGATCTTACCGGCAATTCCACAACCGTCACCAAAGCCGAGATGATGGGCAATGAAACGACGACGAGGTTGAATAACAAATCAACCGGGAAGATCATCCTTGACCGGAATACCGGCATCCTTCGTCAAAAGAATCTTACTATCGAATCCAACGGATCTACGGAAGCCCTGGGTGGAACGGTACCGGTGACCTCGAAGACGGTGATCACGACGCTTGTGAGATCCTAAGATCCTTTATTATATTATACCTTCCATTCGTAGCTCAACCAGTCTTTATTTTCATAAGCGCCCAAACGTTTATAAAACCGGATACTTCCTTCGTTCCAGGGAGCAACCAGCCATTTGATCTGTCCGCAACTTTTTTCTTCTGCAATTTTCTTAAGTGCGATCATTAACTTTTCGCCGATCTGCCGCCCTCGGAATTCCTGATCCACATAAAGTTCTTTCATGTATATCGCGGGTTTGTTAGCGGCTGTAAAGGGCAGGAAATAATACACGATCATTCCCACGAGCAGCTTGTTTGCCTCTGCAACGACGCAATAAAAGTCCGGGGGATCTTTTCTAAAGCCGCTTTCCCTGACGATCTCAGGAGTTATCGCGAATGAGTCAATATATTTTTCGAAGATGGCCAGGTCCCGCATCAGTATCCATAACCTTTCACTATCGCTTTCAACAGCCTTCCGAATTGTGATTTCCATTCACGAAGTATTTCTAAGATGATCACCTGCGTCAACTCAGCAGGGACCACGTGATCAAAAACAGGTTGCCTTTCTTCCATCTTATCCATCCAAAAGCACCCGGCTTGTCGGCGTCTTGATCCAGGGCTGCCACCTGCATCCAATCTCCGCTGATCGCCTGGGGTAACAAGGTGGCTTGCTTTGAATAGGTTACCGGGGCTGCATTGTCCAGCGGTTTCAATCGCAGGGGATTTTGCGCAGGATCTATCAATTCAATACTAAATACGGAGAGAAGAAAGTCCTGCCACGGATAATAATCCACTGAATCCCTTTCTACCCAGGCTTTTTTATTTGTTTTCGAATTCACGATCACCTCGATCCAATGTTTTGAAACAGTGGTCGCGCGCAATTGAAGGATCTCGTAATCCAGCTTTGCAATCTCCGGAACAAACCAGGGAGGGGCATAAGCAATTTCAAAATTATTCTGACCCTGCCTGATCTGGATGCTGTCAGGCGGAAGGGTTTGTTTGAGTTCGGGATCACGGAGCGAGCCTGTATAAAATCGAAGGATGGAACCATTCGCAATCCTGGGTTTCACGATTCCCTCTCCCATAGGTTGCTGGGCTAATGCTGCACTGCTTAGTACACCTGTAAATAACAATATCCATAAAGCCCTATCCATGCATCACCTGGTTTCGAAGCAGGTCTTCAAATACGTCCCGCTTCCTGATAAGATAGCTTTTTCCATCCCTGATCATGACCTCTGCCGGCTTAAACCTCGAATTATAATGTGAGGCCATTTCCATGCAATACGCCCCGGCGTTCCTGAATACGAGAAAATCGCCTTCCCTCACTTCGGGCAGTTGCCTTTTTTTAGCAAATGTGTCGGTCTCGCATATATTCCCCACCACCGTGTACTTTTTCAATTCTCCGCCCGGATTGGAAATATTTTCAATTTCGTGATAGGCGCCATAGAACATGGGCCTGATCAGATGGTTCATTCCGCTGTCAACACCTGCAAAGATGGTGGGTGAAGAATCTTTGATCACATTTACTCTTGTCACAAAATAGCCTGCCTCGCTCACCAGGAATTTGCCAGGTTCAAACCAAACCTGCAGATGCCTTCCATATTTTTTTTCGAACCACTTGAATTCCGCCTCCACCTTCTTCCCCAATTTCTCGATATTGGTGCCCTTATCGCCTTGCTCATAAGGCACTTTAAATCCTCCACCCAGGTCCAGAAATTCAAGATCGGTGAATTCTTTTGCAACCTTGAACAGCACCTCGATGCCTTTGACAAAGACCTTGACATCCCTGATCTCACTTCCGGTATGAATATGGAGTCCGCGGATCTGAAGGCCGGTTTGCCTGGCGATCTTCAGAACCTTGTCCACCTGGTCGAGCGGCACGCCGAACTTGCTGTCTACGTGCCCGGTCGATATTTTCAGGTTGCCGCCAGCCATGATGTTGGGACGGAGGCGCATGCCAACCGGATAAGTGTGCCCATATTGTTTGCCAAAGCGTTCCAGGTTTGAAAGACTGTCGATGTTGATGTTCACGCCCAATTCTTTCGCGGCCTGGATCTCTTCAAAAGCAATGTTGTTGGAAGTGTAAAGGATCTCGCGAGGTTCGAATCCTGCCCTGATAGCAAGGAAAGCTTCATTGATCGAACTGCAATCTACATGACAACCGATACTGCGGATATATTGTAAGATACTCAGGTTGGTGAGTGCTTTGGCTGCGTAGAAAAAACGGGCATCGGTATTCGAAAATGCGCTGCGCAACCGATGGAACTGCTCCTTTATTTTTTCAGCATGATAAACATAAAGAGGGGTCCCATATTCCTTTGCAAGGTCAACCAGTAATTGAGAGGAAACGTGTTCGGACATAAGCCGCGAAGATACAACGCACTACTCTTCCGAACTTTCTTTATTGAGGATCAGTTCGCCGTTTTCGGCAACGGAAAACAAACCGGGATCGGGATTTGGGGTTTCTTCTTTACCAAACAAAGGATCTTTCAGCGAAGTCGGTTCAACCAGCTGATCGCCTTCGATCTCTTTTATTTTTGGCAGGTCGTCGGCCGAGTTGATCCCGAAATAATCCATGAAATTCCTGGAGGTGGAATAGATCAAAGGTTGTCCGGGTTGTTTTTCATTACGGCCGCTGATGATGATCAATTCTTTCTCCAGCAATTTTTGCACGGTATAGTCGCAATTGACACCACGGATCGCTTCAATTTCACCCTTGGTAATGGGTTGCTTGTAGGCAATGATCGCAAGCGTTTCAAGGGAAGCGGCCGATAAACGTTTCAGGAATTTATCGCCGTTCAGTTGCGCCACTGTCTTATGATATTCTTTCCTGGTGAGGAACTGCCATCCACCACCGCTCATGCGCATTTCGAATGGATACACGCCCCCATTGTATTTGTCCCTGATCTGATCGATCGCGGTCTCTACATCGTCGAGCGTAGCCGTATCATCCGTAATACCGGGGGCATGGTTCACTAAATCGGTGATTTCAAGGGCCGTCAGCGGTTTGTCACTCGCAAATATCAGGGCCTCGACGTGGGGGATCAGGTAAGCTAACTCCATGATTATTTTTTCTTCGGGATATCGACTTGTCTTAATTAAACGCCTTTTTTGAAGAATTATTGAACTATTACAGGGTTCTTGATTCCTTAAAGACGAAAATACAATGCGTTACCAACAAACAGGAAAAGCAATTATTCACTTATTAACATTTTTCTCCGCCGAATTCTTATCCTTCAAGTGCGGCTGCGCCACTAACGATCTCCGTAAGTTCTGTCGTAATGGCTGCCTGTCTTGCCCTGTTGTAAGAGATCTTCAGCGTTCGGAGAAGTTCATTCGCATTCTCAGTGGCCTTATCCATGGCCGTCATGCGTGCCCCATGTTCGGAAGCATTTGAATCGAGGATCGCCTTATATAATTGCGTATTGAGGATCTTCGGCATCAGCTCTTCGATCAATTCTTCTTTGGAAGGATCGAAAATAAAATCAGCGCGGGTACTTCCTTCCTTCTTCACCATCTTAGGGATTGGCAGGAAGCCCTCTACGACAAACCGCTGGGTAGCCGCATTCCTGAATTCACTGTATACCAGCTCCACTACATCAAATTGTTTTTCTTCGAAAGCAGCCCTGGCAGCCTGCGACGCTTTTTGCACATTTTCAAAGTTCAATGCCAGGAAAATATCCTTGAACCGCGCATCCGCCGGATAACGGTTCTTGACAAAATGTTCGTAGCCTTTTTTGCCAACGGACCAAATGGTAACATTGCCCTTCTTCATCTGGGCTGCATATCTTTCGGCAATTGTTGCCTTGGCCAACTTGATCAGATTAGAATTGAAAGCACCACATAGTCCGCGGTCACTCGTAATAACGATCAGCAATACCTTTTCGACCGGCCTTTCCAGCGCCAGGCTCATGCCCGTCCCGCTGTCGCTGTTGCTGACAATATTGCTCAGCATTTCCTGTAGTTTACGCGCATAGGGCCGCATTTGCTGGATCGCATCCTGTGCTCGGCGCAACTTCGCCGCACTCACCATTTTCATCGCCTTGGTGATCTGTTGGGAGCTCTGAACACTCTTGATCCTGTTCCTTACTTCTTTAAGCTGGCCGGCCATTCAAAAACAATTTGGTGAAAGGTGATTTTCGCGCGCAAAAGTACAATCTTTTCGATCATGGACCGAATTGAACCAGTCTTTAGTTTTAGTGTTCTCAGGGGGTGAACTTACATCTATTGCCCATCCTTTGGGGTTTCCACAGCACCAGCGGGAGCGAGCACAAATTCCCGGTTGATGCCGTAGCTGATCGCCAGTCGGCCACCCTCTGAAGTACGATCCTTGACAGGTCTTTCCCGCTCCATATATAATTCGAGATGGACAGGCCCGTCGAAGACATTTTTCAGGTCGCGTTCCCTGATCAGCACTCTTCCATTTTTTACAGTGTCCAACCGGTTAATTCCTTCACTAGCAAAGGCAGTGTCGGTCATAATGATCCGTACATAATCCACAGGTTCAAGGCCATCCAGATCTAATACAAGGTCCCCCCGCTCTACCACTGAAGGGATCGGAGTGCGCAGTACGATCGGCCTGAAACTGAACTTCTCTTCATATTTTTTTTGATTGACATCGGTAAAAACGATCCCGTGGGTCCCTGCAAAATCCTTTACGGGTTTGCGGATCTCGTAAAATGCTCCGGTCATCATGGTGCTATCAACCTGCAAAGGCTCGCCATCCAGCGCTACAAGGCTCGGTCGTTCAAGAACTAACGTGCTGCCATTGCTACCTCCAAAACGGAATTGGATCAGGACCGTAATGTCTTCGTCCCCATCTTCACCCGTCACCTGGTAGTCGAAATAGATCGCCTCCGGATTCACCTCACGGTTGTTCTCCAGATCATTATTCGTACAGGAAAGCCAGCATACGGCCGGCAGGAGTAAAAACAAATAAAGTTTTTTCATCTAATTGCCTTGTAAAGATGCGGCAAGGGTCGAAAGTTACGTTAAGAGCGATTTAATAATTTCCAAACTGTGCGGAATGGCAACCAATGAAATAAAAACATATTTTTTAATGCCCTGCCTTCCAATCCGCGCCATCCCGGCGTCGTTCAGGACGCCTGAAAGAATGTATCTTTGCAATTGAGCCTGTCAAATTGACTCACAATCATTTGTAGCATCCTTTTTGACAAATTCAAATTTCCTATTACCTGAATAATCAATAAGCATTATTATGGCTGGCTTTTTTTCAAAGATCTTTGGAGGCAGCAAATCCGAAAAGGATGTAAAGAAGATCGAACCCTATGTGAAACAGATCAACGATCTTTTTTCAAGTTATCAGCACCTCAGCAATGATCAGCTCCGCAACAGAACACAGGAATTTCGCTCACGCATCAAGGAACACCTGAATGAAATAGATGCCGAGATCGCTTCCAAAACAAAGGAAGCGGATGAATTGCCTTTCAACGACCTCATTGGCAAAGATGCGATCTACCAGCAGGTGGACAAACTCAAAAAGGACCGCGACAAGAAAATTGAAGAGGCCCTGAAGATGATCCTGCCGGAAGCATTCGCTGTGATCAAAGAAACGGCACGCCGCTTTAAAGAAAATACAGAAGTCTCTTCCACGGCTACAGAACTCGACCGTTCACTCAGTGTAATCAAAGATTATGTCAGGATCGAAGGTGATCAATCGATCTACAAGAACTCCTGGTTGGCTGCAGGCGGCCAGGTTACCTGGAACATGCTGCACTATGATGTGCAGTTGATCGGCGGTGTGGTATTGCACGAAGGAAAGATCGCTGAAATGGCCACGGGCGAAGGAAAGACGCTGGTCTCGACATTGCCTGCCTACCTCAATGCTTTGGCTGGGGAAGGCGTTCACATTGTCACCGTCAATGATTACCTCGCACGTCGTGACCAGGAGTGGAACGGGCCGCTCTTTGAATGGCTGGGCCTGAGAGTAGATTGCATCGATAAACATCAGCCCAATACCGAAGAACGTCGCCAGGCCTATCTCGCGGATATCACCTATGGGACCAATAACGAGTTTGGTTTTGACTATCTCCGCGACAACATGGTGCATACCCCCGAAGAAATGGTCCAGCGGAAACATCATTTTGCGATGGTAGATGAAGTGGACTCAGTATTGATCGACGATGCGCGTACCCCGCTTATTATTTCGGGACCCGTACCCAAAGGAGATGACCAGCAATACCACATTCACCGTCCCCGGATCCAGCAGTTGGTACAGGAACAGGAAAGGATCGTGCGTCAATGTCTCAATGAAGCAAAAAAATTCTTTGAAAAAGGGGAAGATGATCCGAAGACCGGCGGACTTCATCTCTACAGGGCTTTCCGCGGTCTCCCGAAATATGGCCCGACCATTAAATACCTGAGTGAACCCGGCATTAAAGTGCGGATGCAGAAGGCGGAGAATTATTATCTCCAGGACCAGCAACGCAACATGCATATTGTGGATGAAGAGTTGCTTTTTCACATCGATGAAAAGAACAACCAGGTCGATCTGACCGATAAGGGCCTGGCCATGATCACGCGCACCGGTGAAGACCCCGAATTTTTCATTCTTCCCGACATCGGCGTCAAGCTGGCCGAGATCGAAAAGTCAGGCGCTGCAGTGGATGATAAGCTTCATCAAAAGGAAGCAGTGTTGAATGATTATGCCCAAAAAGCAGACAGGATCCATACCGTGCAGCAATTGCTGAAAGCCTATACACTGTTTGGAAAAGATGTTGAGTATGTGGTAATGGATGGCGCTATTAAGATCGTTGATGAACAAACAGGCCGTATTCTCGAAGGAAGAAGGTACAGCGATGGGTTGCACCAGGCCATTGAAGCCAAGGAAAATGTAAAGATCGAAGCCGCAACGCAGACCTATGCGACGATTACCCTGCAAAATTATTTCCGCATGTACCATAAGCTTGCGGGGATGACCGGTACGGCCGAAACCGAAGCCGCTGAATTGTGGAGCATTTATAAGTTGGATGTGGTCACCATTCCCACGAACGTGGATATGATCAGGAATGACCGGCAGGACCTGGTCTACAAAACAAAACGCGAGAAGTATAAGGCAGTGATTGATGAGATAGAAGCCTTACGGAATGCCGGAAGGCCTGTGCTGGTGGGTACGACATCCGTGGAAGTAAGCGAATTACTGGCGCGGATGCTGCAGCAGAAAAAGATATTGCACAATGTGCTGAATGCCAAACAGCATGCCCGGGAAGCCCAGATCGTCGCCGATGCCGGTCTTCCGGGAGCGGTAACGATCGCTACGAATATGGCAGGGCGCGGTACCGACATCAAACTTGGACCAGGCGTAAAGGATGCCGGCGGTCTTGCGATCATTGGAACGGAACGACATGAAAGCCGGCGCGTCGACCGTCAGTTAAGAGGACGCGCGGGTCGCCAGGGAGATCCGGGTACCTCCCAGTTCTATGTTTCACTGGAAGATGACCTGATGCGCATGTTCGGGAGCGAAAGGATCGCTTCCCTGATGGACAAACTGGGGTATAAGGAAGGGGATGTGATCCAGCACAGCATGATCAGCAACAGTATCCAGCGGGCGCAAAAGAAAGTAGAAGAAAACAACTTCGGGATACGGAAGCGCTTGCTTGAATATGACGACGTCATGAACAAGCAACGGAATGTCGTCTATGATAAACGCAATCATGCGTTGTTTGGAGAAAGGCTTGCCCTCGACATCGACAATGCATTTTCCGTAGTGGCTGAAAGTCTGGTTGGCGGTTTTCGTGAACAGGAGGATTATGAAGGCTTCAAATTGGGTTGTATTGTGAACTTCGGACTGGATACAAAGATTGATGAAGAGGAATTCAAAAGAGGCGACCTCAATTCAGTCGTTGATAAGCTGTACCTGGAAGCAACCGAAAATTATACCCGCCATAAAGAGGAGGTGACCAAACAGGCCCTGCCGGTGTTCAAAAATATCAGGCTTACCCAGGGAAGTCATATCGAAAATGTGATCGTTCCATTTACAGACGGCCGTAAAGGATTGAATGTGCTGACCAATCTCGACAAGGTGCTGAGCACCGGACCGGCTGAACTTGGGAATGCGTTGGAAAAAACGATCACACTCGTTGTGATCGATGACGCATGGAAAGAGCATTTGCGTGCGATGGACGATCTGAAGCAAAGCGTGCAAACAGCTTACCTCGAACAAAAAGATCCGCTCGTCATCTATAAAGTGGAGGCATTCCAGCAATTCAAGAACATGGATGCGGAGGTGAACAAAGACATTGTTTCCTTCCTCTGCCACGCCTCCATACCGGTGCAGCAGGAAACTTCACAGCTCAAAGAGGGACGCCAGCAAAAAACCGACATGAGCAGGATGCGGGCAAACAAGGAAGAGGTAGATACAGCCGGCCAGGATTATGCTGCGAATGAGCGTGACCGTTATGAACCCGGCGGCGGTGGCGCCGATGTGGCAGTGAAGCAGGAGCCTGTAAAGGTCGGTCCCAAGATCGGACGCAATGATCCATGCCCCTGCGGCAGCGGTAAGAAATACAAACACTGCCACGGCAAAGATGCATAAGGGCATAGGCTTATTTTCGGTCACCCTTCACTGTTGAATAGCATATACTGCGTTTCAGATCAAAGACTTTTGGTACCTTTCATGAAAGTCAGGATCTATGAAAAAATTGTACACAGGCCTCCTGGCCTTCCTCCTCATTCATAATATCAATGCCCAGACCACCATCGCCTCCGAAGGCTTTGAAAATGGCTACAGCTTTTTCTCCGTGTTCTCCGGAGCGGGCGCTTTTCAATCAGGAACGCTTGCGGCGCCGGGAACCCCTGCGGGAGCAAGTTTCGCTGCACAAGGCACCTATGGACAGGTTTTGGCGCCGCCGACCACGCTGCAATCACCAGCGATCAATACCACGGGTTTTACAAACATTCAGATATCGATGAAAGTGGCCGCTTTTGGGTTAACGGCCGGCATAGGCCTGGACCAGTTGGATCGTGTCTGGATCTCGATCAGTACTAATGGTGGCGGCTTTTACCAGGACATCTTATACGTGACCGGCGCCACGACTAATAATTCCAACTGGGCTTTTACTGCTACCGGAACAGCCACTTCCGCCTACCCTACCTCCACAGTGGTGAATGCCCCGAGCTCAGGCATCAACCTCAACGGGCCGAGTACGATGACCATCACGAATCTGCCCTCACAGAACAATTTGCTGGTAAGGGTCAGCGCCAATGCCGGGTTCAATGAACGCTGGATCATTGATGATTTCAAAGTGACCGGAGATCTTTCATTACCCATTACTTTATTATCTTTCAACGTACGGCTTCAAAATGACCACCCGGTCCTGAAATGGGAGATTGCCACACCCGTAGACGGATTTTTATATGAAATCCAGCGCAGCAAGGATGGAAACCATTTCGAGACAGTCAGCGATGTCATGGGCGATGCAATCACTACTCAATTTGGATACACCGATCCGGCAGGCATGGAAGGCAACCTGTTTTTCAGGCTGAGGATGACCGATATCGATGGAAAGATCACCTTCAGTAACATCTTGCGGTTATCTGCCGGTAAGGATCAGGTCGCGCTGTTCTATCCCAACCTGGTCAGAAGTATGGCAACCCTTCGTCTGAATGAAATCGACACAAAAGGTGTGACGGGAAGATTGTTGAACATGAATGGAATGCTCATCAAAACCATTTTGATAAAAGACAATTTTCAATTGATCGATCTCTCCGGACTATCACCCGGTTTCTATTTGCTTTCGCTGTCCAACGGCAAGACCTTTAAATTTGTGAAAGAATAAATTGATCCTTGGAAATAGGTCTCTATACATTTGGCGACGTAGGCACCCATCCTGTTACAAAGCAAAAGATCGATCCTTACCTGCGGCTGAAGAACCTGATGGAGGAGATCGAGCTGGCGGATCAGCTTGATCTTGATGTTTTCGCAGTCGGGGAACATCACCGGCCCGATTATGCAATTTCATCCCCGGCAGTCGTGCTTGGTGCGGCCGCAGTAAAGACGAAAAAGATACGCCTGTCCAGCGCTGTAACTGTCCTCAGCTCAGATGACCCTGTTCGCGTCTTCCAGCAATATTCAACGATCGATCTTCTTTCCGGCGGCAGGGCCGAGATCATGGCAGGTCGTGGTTCTTTCATTGAGAGTTTCCCTTTGTTTGGTTATGACCTGCGTGATTATGACGCGCTCTTCTCAGAAAAACTGGATATGCTTTTGAAATTGAACGAAAGTGAATCCGTGAGCTGGAAAGGAAAGTTTACCCAAACAATTCATCATCGCGGAGTTTATCCCCGTCCGTACCAGGAAAAGCTTCCGGTGTGGGTTGCCGTTGGCGGTACACCCGAATCGATCGTCAGGGCAGCTGAACATGGCCTCCCGATGGCGCTGGCCATCATTGGAGGAACGCCCGCTGCCTTTGTGCCGCACATCAAATTATATAAAGATGTTTTGAAAAAATCAGGGCATGATTCGATCCCTTTACAACTGGGCATCAATTCCCATACTTACATTGCAGATGATTCCCAACAAGCTGCTGACGAATTCTATCCTCCATATGCAGAGGTAATGACAAGGATTGGTGAAGAACGTGGCTGGCCCCCAACCAACCGGGAACATTATGAAGGTTCCATTTCACCGAAAGGTGCATTACTGGTCGGCAGCCCGCAACAGGTGATCGATAAAATACTTTATGAGCATGAATTGTTTGGGCACACCAGGTTTCTGGCACAGATGAGCCTGGGCGCCATGCCGCATGACAAGATCCTCCACGCCATTGAATTGCTGGGAACGAAGGTGGCACCGGAAGTCAGAAAGCACACCAAATCCCGGGTCAGCGTTGCAGATTGACAGCAATCCTCCGAAAAATTCTTTACCGATGATTCCGTCAGCCATTTAAAAAATGTCACCACCACACACTCTCCGGATAATTTTCATCAATGATCACCGGTTCCCCGATCTTCGGAGTGGTTACTTTCAGGTTCAGCTCCTTTGCTTTTTTTAAGAGCCTTTTCACGGGTTCATTCCATTCGTGCATGGCCAACATGAACTTACCCCAATGAACGGGCATCAGGACCTTCGCCTTCAGGTCCAATGCTGCACGGGCCGTGTCTTCGGGCATCATGTGTATGAGCGGCCACATTGTATTATATTGTCCGCATTCAAGCACCGCCAGATCAAACGCTCCATATTGCTCACCGATCCATTTGAAATGTTGATCATATCCGGAATCGCCACCCAGGTAAAATGCATGTTGGGATGATCTCAAAACAAAAGAAGACCAAAGCGATTGACCGCGTTTTAATCCCCGGCCGGAAAAATGACGGGCGGGTGCAGCGATCAGTTCGATGCCGGCATCAAGGGTCATGCCTTCCCACCAATCCAGTTCGGCGATCTTCGCTTCCTCAATGCCCCAATACGTAAGGTGTGAGCTAATGCCTAATGAACAAATGATCTTATCCGTCTTCCCTTTCAATTTTAAAATGGTCTTGTAATCCAGATGATCGTAATGGTCATGCGTGAGCAACAAGTAATCAATTCCGGGAAGATCATCAACGGTATATGCATCCGATCCTTTAAATGCTTTTACCATAAAGGAAACAGGCGCGGCATTGCCGGAGAAAACCGGGTCTATCAAAAAATTTTTTCCATTGAACCTGATGAAATAGGAAGAGTGGCCAAACCATACAAGGACCGGCTTGTTTGTCGGGATATTTTTCAGATCAGTCCTGATTGATGCAATGGGATCCCGCGGTTTGGTATTGGGATGTTTTTTAAAATAGTCCCGGGTCATCCTCCAGTAAGATGCATCAGGATCGATCATGGGAGTTTCAGACAGATTCTGGAATCCCTTCTGTTTAAAATTGGGCGATCGCTTTAACCTTTCCAGCAACTTCGCAGATGGCAATTTCCCGGTGATCTTCATTCCGAATCAAAATTAAGGGGAAGCATATTGCGGCAATCATGCATCGATTATTTTTACCTTTATCTGAACCATGTACAACCGCGTCAAAAAAAAGGTCTATGACCTTCTTCATCCCGATGTTGGCAATACCCGTTGGGATAAAGTGATCAATGCATTCCTGATCACGGTGATCATCCTCAATGTGGTGGCCGTGATCCTGGAGACCGTGCCTTCGATCCGTCAACCCAACCAGCGTTTCTTTGATTACTTCGATGGTTTCTCGGTTGGAGTTTTTACTGTGGAATATATCCTGCGGGTCTGGTCCTCCAATTGCCATGAACGTTACCGCCAAAGTTTCGGGGGGCGTGTGAAATATGTTTTCTCGGCCGGTGCCCTGATCGACCTGCTGGCGATTCTGCCTTATTATGTCAATGTCTTTGTCGGATTCGATCTTAGGATCCTCCGCATCTTCCGCCTGACCAGGATCCTGCGTCTCTTCCGCCTTACATCCTATACCAGGTCCACCCAGTTGATCATTAATGTATTCCGGTCCACCATGAACGAATTGGTGCTGAGTTTTATCCTGATCATCTTTCTCATCGTGGTCTGTTCCTGCCTCGTATTCTTTGCTGAACACCCTGCCCAGCCGAATGATTTCTCAAGCATTCCCGCCACGATGTGGTGGAGCGTGATGACGCTGACCACCGTCGGTTATGGTGACATGGTGCCGCATACCGAACTTGGTAAATTTCTCACCGTGATCATTTCACTTGCGGGCATCGCATTCCTTGCCGTTCCCGCAGGGATCATTACGGCAGGGTTCCTGGATGAAACAAAAAAAATGAAGAACCCAAAACATTTCTGCCCTCATTGTGGCAAGCCGCTCGATGGAGAAGTGGAACATGGAAGTCATTGACCGGTTGACAATGCACTCGGTCCGCTCTTTTATTTCAGGCCGTATTTATGTTTATACCTTTCGTATAACTGTGTCTGCTTGTTTTCCAGACTTACCTGGCGTCCCTGGATAAATGCATGATCGATAATGCTTGTCCGCATATCCAGGATATCGCCCTCACTGATGATGATGTTCGCATCTTTCCCTGCTTCTATCGAACCCGTCCGGTCATCGATTCCCAGGATCTTCGCTGCATTCAGCGTGATGGCCTGCAATGCTTCTTCCATTGTGAGTCCGTAAGATGCAGCGGTGCCGGCATTGAACGCAAGATTACGGTAGCGGCCGCCATCGAGATCATCATTCAGCGCAAACAATACTCCCGCTTTTTGAAGAATGGCCGGCGTCTTGAACGGTTGATCAATATCATCATCTTCCATATTAGGGAGCGCATGCAGGCTGGTCAGGATCACCGCTACATTATTTTTCTTCAAAAGATCGGCTACCTGCCAGCTTTCGGTGGCATTGACCACCACCACATCGATCCCAAACTCCTTTGCAAAGTCAATTGCGATCAACAGTTGCCTTACCTCGTCACAAAAAATATACAGCTTCTGCTTTTTCTTGAAGAGAGCATCAAGACTTTCAAACTTGATATTGACCTGCGCATGTGCCGCTTCCTGCAAGTATGCACGCGCTTCACGCAAAAACTTCCTGACTTCCTCGATCTGTGCGAGATTCTGTTTTACGACATCCGCAGCGGGTGTGCCCTGGTCACCGAACCTGCTGCGGTTCAAAAGACTTGGCATGAAAAAATTCATTCCGACATCGGACTTATATAACGCCTCTTCCCAGCTCCAGGCATCCAGCTGGACCACTGACGAAGAACCGGTGATCAGCGATCCGAAGGGAGTGACGTTTGCGAGCAAAATGCCATTTGTCTTCAAGGTATTGATGATCTTTGAATCGGTATTATAGGCCACGATCGAGCGGATATTGGAATTCCAGTTTCCCAATTCTGCAAAATCATTTGAGCCGCGAACCATGAAAGAAATTTCTTTTAACCCGAGGTCGGTCTGCGGAAGGATCAATCCGGGGTAGACCTGTTTTCCTTTTGCATCAATGACGGTTGCATCACCAGGCACGACAATCGATGGTCCCACTTCCTCGATCTTTCCATTATTGATGCGAATGGTCGCGTCATTGATGACCTGGCCGTTTCCAATATGAACGGTACCATGCGTGATAAACAGCAATCCCTGTTGTGGGGGTACCGGGTAAACGTCATCCTGGGTCATCCCTTTCATCGTGCACATGATCAGGAAAATGAGCAAGTATTTTTTCATAATTATTTTTTTATAAGGAGATGAGGGGTTTAATTTAAACGACTTATTCTTGTTCGTAATGATCTGTTTCAAGCAGACCTTTCTTCCTTTCATAATCCTCGCAATGCAGGACCACATGCTGGCTTGCCCTTGCAGGAGCCATCCCTCCGGGATTGGCCTTATTTTCAGCCATCATCTTTTCGATCAATTTGGTGCGTTGTTCATGGATCAGCTTTCTCTTCTCCAGGTCTTTTGACCGGTCGAAATAAACGGTGCCGTCAACAATGGTATAGAGTGCCTGCGCATAAATGCTCAAAGGATTATCACTCCAAAGCACGACATCAGCATCCTTACCAACCTTTATGCTTCCGATCCTGTCGTCCACATGGAGGGCCTTTGCTGGATTAATGGTTACCATTTTGAATGCATCCTCCTCACTCATTCCGCCATATTTCACACTCTTGGCAGCTTCCTGGTTCAGCCTGCGCGCCATTTCCGGATCGTCGGAATTGATGCATACGTTCAGTCCTACCCTTTGCATGATCGTGGGATTGTAAGCGATGGCGTCCTGTACCTCCAGCTTATAAGCCCACCAGTCAGAAAATGTAGAAGCGTTGGCTCCATGTGCTTTCATCTTATCGGCTACCTTATAACCCTCAAGGATATGCGTAAATGTATTCACCTTGAATCCGAACCGGTCTGCCACTTTCATCAATTCGAGGATCTCGCTTTGAACATAGGAATGACAGGTAATAAAGCGTTTCCTGTTCAGGATCTCCACCAAAGCATCGAGTTCGAGGTTCCGGCGCACGACCGATGGTGTTGCACCTTTTTTCTTATTATGCTCTTCTGCTTCCTTCCACTGCTTTTGATAGTCGGCCGCTCTTTGGAAGGCGTCCACCTGCACCTCCTCAACGCCCATGCGGGTATCGGGATACCGGGTATTCGATTGGGATGGAGTGCGTTTCACATTTTCTCCGAGTGCAAATTTGATAAAGGGATCCGCCCCCTTGAACTTCAACTCTTCATCATTCACTCCCCATCTCAACTTGATCAATTGCGTCTGTCCTCCGATGGTGTTTGCAGATCCGTGCAGGATGTGGGAAGTCGTAACGCCACCGCTCAATTGACGATAGATATCAACATCGTCGGGATCGAGATTGTCGCCGATGCGTACTTCGGAAGTGACTGATTGCGCTCCTTCATTGATGGAAAAAGCAGCAATATGCGAATGTTCATCCACGATGCCGGGTGAAAGAAATTTCCCGCTTCCATCGATCACCCTGGCTGTTCCAGCCTGCAGGTTCTTTCCAATCTGCACGATCTTGCCCGCCCTGATCAAAACATCCGTGGTCTCGAGCCTTCCGTCACTTTCATTGGTCCATACCGTGGAATTTTTAATGAGAATGTCTTCCTGACGCGGCACTTCCTCATTCCCATATCCGCCAAAAGGATAGGTCACTTTCGAAATGAGGTCCGGTGCCTTTCTTTTGTTGCTGTCCGGTTTATTATCGAGGGTCTTTTCAAAATTTGCGTTCCACGTTAATCGCCGTCCCAGCGTATCAGCGCCAACACCTTCCCAATTGCCGGCATTTGCAACTCCGCTCAACCTGATGCTCGCCCTGGTTTCGCGGGTACTGTCCTTTCCGGTTTTTTTGAATGGAGGAGAAAAGCTGATCGTCACCAGTTTCCCGTTGTAGTTGATCTTTGCCTTTGCAGTATCCTGGGCAATCAGATCCGCTTCGGAAGAATTTTTTACATCGAGTGAATAATTTTCTGTTCCCGCCGGGCCATTTATGACAAGGTTGTATTTTCCACGGATGTCATTCCAGGCTTCTTCTTTCACTTCGTGCTTCTGCCCATGCACCCAGTTTTCAATGATGATGGTCTTCTCCTTGAACAACTCCCCATTAGTGATCAGGAAATTTGCCATTTTTCCATTCTCAAGGCTTCCCACTTTATCATAGATTCCTAAAAGCTGGCAGGGCGTTTTGGTCAGCGCTTCGAAAGCTTTCTTTTCTGAAAGGCCGTAGTCCATTGCCTTACGCAGGTTGGCCCAAAATTGCTTGCTGTCCTTGAGATCCGTGCTGCTTATGCAAAATGGAATATTGGCCTTTTCAAAAGAGGCCGCGTTACCGGGAGCCAGCTCCCAATTTTTCATATCATTCAGGGACACAAACCTTGCATCGTTGGGATCGTCCACATCCACCGAAAGAGGAAAGTTGAGCGAAAGGATAAAGCTGGCTTTCGTTCCCGCGATCTCCTTCATTCGCTGGTATTCATTATTGCCTCCCTTAATGATATATTGTATACCGAATTCATCACCGATCCTGTCCGCCCGCAGATCCCCCCATTTATCGTTGGCTTCAAATATCTGCGGTAACGATTGGGCGTCATTCCATGCCTGCAGACTCATGTTCAGCCCTTCTTTTGGATAACCGGGAGGCAGACTGGCCTGGCCTGCTAATAAACTCTTATACCATTGTGCATCGAGATAAGTTTGTCTTAACAGCGCCACGCTTCCCATCATTGAAGTCGGATAGCTTTGCGAAGAGCTGCCTTTGTTAAAAGAATAATGGGCTGATGCGCGCTCTTTCACTACTTCCAGGTTTTCCCGGTCGCTTCCAAGCATCACCACCGCACCCGTTCCCCTCGCGATCCCATCTTTATTGTGCGTGAGAACAGTACCGAATCCGTTGTCAAGGAGGGCCTTTGCTTTATCATTGTTTACATTAAATAATTCAATCGCATCGGTTTCACTATGGATCGCCTGGTTCCATCCGTAAGGACCCTTCACATTCGTGGTGAATTGCGGTGAAAAGAAATCATTCGGACCCGGCTGACGTGGGGCGGGCATCCCATAGTCTGAATAGATGTCGACCAGGGAAGGATAAATGTATTTACCTGAGCAATTGATGGTGATGGCATCCTTTGGAATGGGCAGCCCTGTTCCCACCCCGATGATCTTGCCTTCCCGGATGATCAGCGTTCCGCTGGTAATGGTTGACTGACCATCTTTAATGATCGTTGCATTTGTAAATGCATAACATCCGGTGCGAGGTTCAGAAATGCCGTTAACAGGAAAGGTTTGTTGGGCGATCAGATCGCGCGTATGCAACAACAGCATGGGTAATGCCGATAGCAGCAGAAGTTTCAGTTTTCTCATTAAATGATAAATTAAGCAGGCGGCAATATAGCCATTTTCATTATCTGAGTCGCCTGACTTTGGCTACCTTTATACCGGAGATTATCCATTTTATATGAATGGAGTTACCATATCCCGCATACGTCCCGAATTTGCCAATTCGCCACGCATTGACCAGGTTGGAGCCGAAGAACGCGCAGCCCGGTTTACCAAAAGAAGTATCAAGAAGGAATCGAAGCTGAATGGGTTGAAGCTTGTCCTGAACATGATCGATCTCACCACCCTCGAAGGCAAGGATACGGATGGAAAAGTGCGTCAGTTATGCTATAAAGCAATGCATCCGCATGATGCGCTTCCGGGCATTCCGACCGTAGCGGCTATTTGCGTCTATCCATCCATGGTGAAGACCGCAAAAAAAGCATTGGAAGGTTCAGGCATCAAGGTAGCATCGGTGGCTACTGCCTTTCCAAGTGGTCAGGCACCCCGGGAAGTGAAGATCAGGGATACTAAATATGCAGTGAGTGAGGGCGCCGATGAAGTGGACATGGTGATCAGTCGCGGAAAATTTCACAGCGGGGACTACCATTTTGTTTTTGATGAGATCGCAGCCATAAAAGAAGCTTGCGGAGAAGCCCGGTTGAAAGTGATCCTGGAAACAGGAGAACTCGGGACCTTTGATAAAGTGAGAAGGGCGAGTGATATCGCCATGCATGCAGGAGCGGATTTTATAAAAACATCGACCGGAAAGATCCAGCCCGCGGCAACGATGCCTGTCACCCTGGTGATGCTGGAAGCCATCCGGGATTTTTATTATGCCACCGGAAGAATGGTAGGAATGAAACCTGCCGGCGGTATTTCAAAATCAAAATTGGCCCTCCATTATCTTGTCATGGTGAAAGAAGTGTTGGGAGAAGCCTGGTTGAACAATCATTGGTTCAGGTTTGGCGCCAGCAGTCTCGCCAATGATGTACTCATGCAGATCGTAAAGGAAAAGACAGGCGTCTACCAGTCCGCCAATTATTTTTCAGTGGATTGATGTAGCTGAGTGCAGGACCGGGCATCATTGGTGATACAATATTCATTCAACGAAAATCAGATCATGCCGACAAAGAAAAATACCAGATCAAAAAACAACAATCTGCGACTAAAATTCGATACGACCTGGGACTACGTCCCTGCCCCTGAAAGCAGATCGGCAGCATCCTTCAATGACCGGTATGATCTTTTCATCAATGGGAGCTGGCAACCGCCTTCATCCAAAAAATATTTCGATACGATCAACCCGGCCACGGAAGAGAAACTGAGCGAGATCGCGCAAGCGAATGCCGAGGATGTTGACAAGGCGGTGAAAGCCGCACGCAATGCTTATGAAAAAACCTGGAAAAAGATGCCGGCTGCCGAACGTGCAAAATATATTTTCAGGATCGCCAGGATGATCCAGGAAAGGGCGCGAGAGCTGGCGATCATCGAATCGCTTGATGGTGGCAAGCCCATCCGTGAGAGCAGGGATTTTGACATTCCGACAGCAGCGAATCATTTTTTTTATTATGCCGGGTGGGCTGACAAACTGGAATATGCCTTTTCAAACAGGACTCCAAGGTCCCTGGGAGTAGCAGGACAGATCATTCCATGGAATTTTCCATTGTTGATGGCCGCCTGGAAGATCGCTCCGGCCCTGGCAACAGGCAATACGGTGGTGCTCAAACCCGCAGAGACCACTTCCCTTACGGCATTGAAACTTGCGGAGATCATCCAGGATTCCGGTCTGCCTCCTGGCGTGGTGAACATTGTGACCGGTGCTGGAGAGACTGGTGCCGCCATCGTAAATCATCCGGGCGTTGATAAAATTGCATTTACCGGATCCACTGATGTAGGCAAATCGATCCAGCGCGCAATCGCCGGCACCAATAAAAAAGCGACCCTCGAACTTGGAGGAAAAGCCGCCAACATCATTTTCGAAGATGCTCCCATCGATCAGGCGGTTGAAGGGGTCATCAACGGGATTTTTTTCAATCAGGGTCATGTTTGCTGCGCCGGTTCGCGATTGTATGTACAGGAATCAGTGGCGAAGCAGGTGATCCGGAAACTGAAGGACCGGATCGAATCCCTGATCGTAGGCGATCCGCTCGACAAGAATACCGATGTCGGTGCGATCAATTCAAGACAACAACTCGAAACGATCCGCCAATACCTGCAGGTAGGAAAGGATGAAGGTGCGGAAATCTATGAAAGTTCCTGCTCCCTGCCTTCGAAAGGTTTCTGGTGCCGTCCAACATTGTTCACCAATGTTGCACAAAGTAATCGTATTGCCCAGGAAGAAATATTCGGACCGGTGTTAGCGATCCTCACTTTCCGCACCGACGACGAGGTGATCGAAAAAGCCAACAATTCACCTTACGGACTGAGTGCAGGCGTATGGACAGACAAGGGGTCCAAGATCTTCAACATGACCCGCCGCATGCGGGCTGGCGTCATTTGGGCAAATACATTTAACAAGTTCGATCCCTCATCCCCATTCGGTGGTTATAAGGAAAGCGGATATGGCAGGGAGGGTGGATTGCATGGATTAGCACCTTATCTCCAACTGGACGCAAAAAATAATTGACATGGGAAAAACCATCCTTAAAAAATCATCCCTGGCCATTGGAGAAAATGGATTGGAAAAAAAAGTGACCGGGAAAAGACTGGCCATCCTCAAGACCTATAAGATCTATATCGGCGGACAGTTTCCAAGAACAGAATCCGGAAGATATTATGTAGCGAAAAACGCGGAAGGGCAACCATTGGCGAATGTTTGCTTAAGCTCGAGAAAAGATCTTCGCGACGCCGTTCTTGCTGCAAGGTCTGCAGTCCCGGGATGGTCTGGGAAGGCGGCCTTTACAAGGGGCCAGATCCTCTATCGCATGGCCGAAATGCTGGAAGGCAGGAGGGCGCAATTTGTGGGTGAATTGATAGAACAGGGGCTGAAAAAACAGAAAGCTGAAAAAGAACTGAACCTCGCCATCGACCGTCTCATTTATTACGCAGGCTGGTGTGATAAATATCAACAGGTCTTCAGTGCTGTAAATCCTGTTGCGACCTCGCATTTCAATTTTTCGGTGCCCGAACCTACGGGCGTGGTGACAGTCATTGCTCCTCAAAAAGATTCCCTGCTGGGATTGGTTTCTGTAGTGGCGCCTGTGATCGCTGGTGGAAATACCTGTGTAGTGCTCGCCTCCGAATCAAAACCCTTATGTGCCGTTACTTTTGCAGAGGTCCTGAACAGTTCTGATCTTCCGGGCGGCGTGCTGAATATCCTGACCGGTTCGGTCAAAGAACTGGCACCCTGGTTTGTGGATCATATGGATGTAAATGCAACCATTTATTGCGAAAACGATTCTTCCATTCGTAAGATGATCCGGGAAAAGTCGGCGCTCAACCTGAAACGCGTGGTTTTTTATGATCTTGACTGGTCGCTGGTGACGGCGCAATCTCCCTACCTGATCATGGACACGCAGGAGATCAAAACAACCTGGCATCCCATCGAAAATATTGCGGGATCCGGGGGAGGGTATTAGGATAGTCGATAGTCGATAGTCAATAGTCAATAGTCGATAGTCGATAGTCGATGGTCGATAGTCAGGAACAAAAAATAAAAACTTTGGTAAGATATTTGTCATGTTGCGGCATATGAAATTTCCTCCGATCTTTTCACGCCTGTTCGCACTTCTTTTTTTATCCATGCCGGGGAAGGCCCAGGATTCAGCATGGAAACCTGCAGACTCTTCCACAGTAATCGTCCACAAAGATCCCAGGATCGACCTGCTTGTAAAGAAACAGGCCCAGATCAATGAAGAAACAAGCCGGGATGCCCGCCGGGTGGGGAAGGGATTCAGACTAATGATCATCAACACCAACAAACGGGAGGAAGCCATTGCGGCCAAGACCAAAGTATATACCTATTTTCCGGAGCTGAAAGCATACCTCGTCTATCAATCTCCATACTTCAAATTAAAGGTCGGCAACTTCAAGGAAAGAAAAGATGCCGAAGCTTACCAGAAAAGACTGAATGCTTACTTCCCAAAAGGCGTTTTTGTCATGAACGATGTGATTGAATTGAAGTTGGGTAAGTTCAACGAAGACGATCTTCAACTTTGATTTCGTTTTTCTTCATTGATGAAGGAAGCGTTAGCCAACGATTCCTTTAGCCAGCATGCGTCGCCATGAATCGTTATTTTTGAACCATGATAGAAAAGGTCAAGTCGCTGGCAAAAAAATATGCCCCGGAATTCATCCAGGTAAGACATATGCTGCATGCGAACCCTGAATTGAGTTACCAGGAATTTGAAACTTCCAAATTCATTCAGGGCCGCCTCCGGGAACTTGAGATCCCTTATGACGTAATTGCTACCACCGGAGTGGTTGGCCTGATAAAAGGTAAAAATCCTTCCAAACGGATCGTCGCATTGCGCGCTGACATGGATGCCTTACCCATCAACGAGGAGAATGATGTTCCTTATAAATCCCGCAATCCCGGTATCATGCATGCCTGCGGCCACGACGTGCACACCACCTGCCTGCTGGGTGCTGCCAGGATCCTGCAGGAACTAAATGAAGAATGGGAAGGGACGATCAAGCTGATCTTTCAACCGGGCGAAGAGAAGAATCCCGGCGGCGCAAGCATCATGATCAGGGATGGTGTGCTTGAGAATCCCAAGCCCCAAAGCATTTTTGCAATGCATGTCCATCCCGGGTTACCCATCGGTAAGTTGAGCTTCCGTGGAGGCAAGGTGATGGCCAGCGCGGATGAGCTGTATATGACGATCAAAGGCAAAGGCGGCCATGCGGCCTCACCGCATTTGTGTATAGATCCGATCCTGATCGCTTCAGAGTTGATCATTTCTCTTCAGCAATTGATCAGCCGTCACAACAACCCATTCAATCCCTGCGTGCTTTCCATCACTTCCTTCCAGGGAGGGACGACAACCAATGTGATCCCGAATGAGGTCAAATTGATGGGAACTTTCAGGGCCATGAATGAGGATTGGCGCACCAAAGCACATGACCTTATTTCGAAGCAGGCGAAAGGTCTGGTAGAGTCCATGGGCGGACAACTTGATCTGCACATTGACAAAGGCTACCCGGCGGTTCACAACCATGAAGGTCTGAATGCATCGGCGAGAAAAAAAGCGGCTGAATTCCTGGGCGAGGAAGCCGTAGAAGAAACAGAATTGCGAATGGGCGCAGAAGATTTCGGTTATTACGCCCAACAGATCCCGGCCTGTTTTTATCGCGTGGGGGTGATGAACAAGGAAAAAGGGATCACTTCGGGCGTTCATACCCCGACGTTCAATATTGATGAAAATGCGATCGAGATCGGCATGAGCATGATGGCCTGGCTGGGAATTTCCATCGAAGAGAAGACTGCTACCCAGGTTCCTTTATAATTTTCTTAACAGCCTTATTAAACGATAAGGGGCGATCCTTCGTCTTAATTAAAAATCACCATGAAGAAATATTTCTATACCCTGATGATCCTTGGCGGTGCCATCACCTGTTTCAGCCAGACAACCAAACAACAACTGGACAAGGCAAAGAAAGATCCCAGGAGGGTCGAAAATGCCGCAAAGGCCGATGCCCGCCTCATCAATCAAAAAAATATCGTGGACACGACCCGCCGCCTGAATTCGGCGATCCCCAAGCGAAAGAAACCGCATAAGAAAGTCTATGGAAGGGCGAATCAATGATCATTCACCCGGTAAAAATAAATAAGCCGCGAAGAACTAAATTTCTTCGCGGCTTTTGTTTATGAAGTATCAAATGTACCGGGAATTACTTCAGCGCCCGTGCGCGTCCCACCATTCCTTTGAATGCATGCCCCACCAAATGTTGGTTGCTGCTTCTGATCATTGGATCCGCAACATACGTTGGTTCACCTGAAGGCCTGAAAGTACCGGTGGAGACATATTTTACAACGCTGGCGAAAGCCGATTCATTTACATCGCCCCAGTCTTTATCCAACCCGTCCTCCACTTCGTTATTGGGAGCAAATCCATTGAAATAGTTGCCGTCACCATTCTTGTTGGTTGAACGGAATGAAACCGGGAAGATATACCAGTCACCAACCGGAATCGGAAAATAGCCAACGGGCTTGCCATAGGTAGCCGACGGTCCCACCAGGATTGCATTCATAAATGGTTTGAGGTTATTGATCAGCAATTCGCTGGCAGAAGCGGTGTTTTCACTAACAATAAAAAAGACGCGATTCAGGTTCAAGCTACCTTTCTTACTGAAATAGGTGGTTTCATTGTAAGTACTGTAGTTATCATTAAATTCTTCACTCATCATGGCCTGACCTGAAGCAGAGGAATTGACAAGGTAGTTCGCGAGCTGGTCCTGTAAGTTCACATATCCCCCACCGTTATATCGAAGGTCGATCGCCACATCATCCACATTCTCCGAAGCAAAGCGGTTGAATATCTGTTGGAACTCACTGATGATCTCGCTGGTATCACCCAAAAAGGAGTTGAAGACCATATACCCAAGCTTTTTCGATCCCAGGGTATAGACAGAATCAAGAAAAATGGGATGGGTTTGATAAGGACCGGTTGCCAGACTGATATCCACCGAGGCACCATCCGGTTTTAGAAAAGTGAAATTCCCGGTATTGTTGCCATAGATCGCTTGTGAAAGTGCATTTGCATTGGAGGTAGTGATGTTGGTGATATTATTCACTTTGGTGATCCTCCAGCCTCTTTTGATACCAGCCACTCCGGCCGGAGAAGCGGGTTCGACAAACCTGACGCGCAAGTCACCTTCCTCAAAGAAAAATACATTCATGCCAAAATCTTCAGAAGATCCTGTGCTGAGATTGTCCCAATCCGCTTTCGTCGCTGCAAAGCTCCAGCGGTCAACGGGCTGACTAAACCCGGGTTCCATGCTATAGGTACGGATAGCGGTCATGATGGCATCGGGATCGGAGTAAGAACGGCCATTGAAGTTCGCAGGGATCTGATCATACCATAAATAAATGTCCTTTGAATACAGCACCACGGTATCCTTCACTTTATCGGCAGCCGTAGGAGTGCCCGGATTACCAGGGTTATTCGGATTGTTGTTATTGTCATCGGTACTTTTCTTGCAAGCCACAAAAACGCTCAGCGCGATGACAAATGGGAGGAATTTTAACTTCACGATGTATAATTTTTAATGAAAAGAATTTTGAAATAAACGAGTTCTAAGGAGCAAAAGTTTTTCCATCCTGTATAACCCCATCATATTTAACAATTTTAATACCATATTTTTTCCAGATGATCCTGATCCTCAGGCCGCTGAAATGGATCCGGTGTTTGGGGTCCTGTCCTGATTAACAATTGCCCTGCCGGGGTTTGTCCGTTGCGGCCTGCGATCGCCTTATCCCCGCTCCTTCCGGTATTTCATATCGAGAAAAGCAAGCAGCAGGAAGCCTGCAAAGTAGGCGATTGATAGATTTCATGCCGCTGGATATCCTTACTTCCCCCTGCAAAATTTTTCATGGTGAGGAGTGGATAGGCATAAGGCAGCTTGTCCACATTTTCCCAGAAAGGGATTGCAATGAGCGAGGTAATTAACAGGGCCAGTCCGATGCCGATGGCAGCGATAAAATTGCGGAAGCGCAGGCTCAACCAGTATTGGATCGCACTCATCCCCAGCACGGATAGATAAGTTTTCAGGTCCAACTTGAACAATGCGCTCCAGTTGATCGGGCTTTTCAAAAAAGCATAGTGAGGGTTTATCCAGTTCGCGATCACCGCCGAACCGATCAGGAAAATATTAAACAAGACAAAGAGTAACAGGATCATGATGTGAATGGTCAGGAACTTCGAAAAAAAAATATTCCCGATCGACTGCGGCGATGAAAATGCCTGCTTCCAGCCATTGTTCCTGTATTCTATTTGCGGGATCAGGCTGCAAATGAGGATCACAAACATGGGGAGAAGGAAGGACGCCAGCGCCTGCCAGCCCATACCGAAATGCTGTTCCCAGGGCAGGATCTGCATGCGCGGATAATTCTTTTCGGGTGACAGTGTGTACATTAATAAAAAGATCAGTGGAATAAATCCCGAACCAAGTACCACCACCCAAACCGTGGCGCTTCGTTTGGTCTTGATCAATTCGGCCCTGGAAGAAATAAAAAAGCTCATCCCGATTAGTTAGTGGTGATCTCCATGAATAATTGTTCGAGGTCAGATTGTTGCGGATGCAGTGCATATACATCCAGTCCATGCTCAACCAACAGTTTGTTGACAACCGCAGCCTGTTCTTTGTTTTCATAAGGCAAAAGCAATTTACCCTCTGCAATCTTGGCGGCATACGATGGCGACAAAAGTTGAACCGCCATGGTGTTATCACTGGTCTCCACCTCCAGCATGCTTTGCTTCGTTTTCAGATTCTGCAATTCGTGCAGAGGACCCTGAAAGACCATGATCCCTCTATTGATAATACCGACGTGCGTTGCCATGCGCTCCACTTCATTCAGAATGTGGCTCGACACAATTACAGTGGTATTTTGTTCCCGGTTCAACTTCTTCAGCAATTCCCTCACCTCGACGATACCGTTCGGATCGAGTCCATTGGTCGGTTCATCCAGGATCAGGAGCTCGGGCTTGTGTAATAAAGCGATCGCAATTGATAATCTTTGCTTCATTCCCAGCGAAAACTGTTTCGCTTTTTTCCTGCCGGTATTTTGAAGTCCTACCGTTTCGAGTACTTCCGGAATTCTTTTTTTATCGCACCGGTAGATCAATCGGTAGATCTCGAGATTTTCTCTTGCCGTAAGATGCAGGTAAAGTGAAGGTTGCTCGATGAGCGATCCCAGGCGGCGCAGGATCTCGATCCTGTTGGATTCGAATGCCTTCCCGAAAAGTTCGATCCTCCCTTGTTGTTTTCTCAATAAACCCAAAAGCAACCGTAGTGTAGTCGTTTTCCCTGCCCCGTTAGGTCCGAGAAATCCATAGATGCTGCCGGAAGGGACGTCCAGGTCAACATCTGTCAGGGTCTTATTCCCATGGCCAAAAGAAAAATTAAGTTGTGAAGTTCTAATAACAGGCGTTGAAGACATCCAGGGTGTTTGGGGCAGCAAATTCTCTAAAAGCTGGATAGTAACCAAATATTATTAGGAAAAGACCAGGCTCTTAATGCTGTTATTTATTCGCTGCGCAATTCTCACAACTTTATGAATTCGACCCTTCTGTTATTGGCTTTCCCTTCCACGGTTGGATTCTTGTCGAGCGGTTCAGATTCACCTTTCCCTTCGGTTGTCATCCTGGTAGGGTCGATACTAAAATCCCTTGCGAGGATCCCTTTGACCGCTTCCGCCCGGCGCGTGGATAGATCCATGTTGGATTGATCATCCCCGTCCGAATCTGTATGGCCTACTATTTTCACCTTCATGTCAGTATTTTCTGTTAACACCGATGCAATGTCCTTCAACGTCCCATAAGACTCGGGTTTGATGCCATCGCTATTGACATCGAATTGAATTCCTCTCGTAATGAATTTCCCATCCGTAACCAATTTGTTGCGTGTGTCCGGTGCACCCACGGCAAATCTGATATTGCCGATAAAATAACGATCAGCTACGTACATGGAGGTTCCTAGTGCAAAAAGAATCGAGTTATAATGGATGGTCGCCGGCAGCGCCCTGGGCACGTCCCAAACCTTTTCTTCGTTAATATATACGCGGATCCTTTGCTTTTGCCGCGATATCGAAATTTTCGCATAATTATTCGTAAGTGCATGGAACTGGCCGGTGTAGATTTGATTTTTGAGGGTCGCTGTCCCATTTTCATATACCGCATATTCTGTGGAACCGGCATTCGAACCCGCATTGGTAGGATGAAACATGATTTCAATTCCATTCCTGTTGGCGGTCATAAACCGTTTCCAATCCGTAAAGTTGTTCATGTTCTTAAGTTCGGCGATATCCACGAACAGTGGGGTTGAATAAAAACTAAATTCCTTGGTGCACAAAAGTTCAAATTCCAGGGTGAAGTTATCCGGCAGGGAATTGATGGTTTCGGGATGATAAACCCCCTCCTTGTCCAGCATCAGGTATTTTCCATCGAGGCCATCGATCGTTACGATCGCCCCGGTGGAATTCGTATTCCAATGATCAGGAAAATCGCCCATCGCATCATCGGCGAAATTCTCGAGCACCTTGATTTCAATACCGGGAACAAAATCAAATTTTGTATAACTGACAAAAGAGGTTTGCTCAACGGATTGGTTGCTTGAATCTAAATTATTTTGACCTTCAGGATTTTCGGTAGTAGTCATCGTAACATTGACATCTCCCGGGTTGCCTGGATTTTCAGTTTGGCTTTCTTTGGCTTTTTTCTTTAATTTCTTTTGGGACAGGCTGTCGATGGTTTTATCAACTTTTTCATCAACCTTTTCCTGAACTTTTACCACAGCGCGTGCTTTTGCGTTTCTCAAAATGTCGCGGATCTGCGCCCTTGTCAATGAGCAAATGCTCAACAACACCAGCAAAAAAAAGATCTTTCTCATTTTTCAGCATTTTAGATGAAATGAAGTTACCGTTTGAGACCAGCAGGACAACGCCATCTTCGGGGGATATATCTTTGTGAATACATAAAGATTCTCTTAATTTCTATTGTGCATATTTCGGATTTCCACTCTTCCATGTAACCGGATAGCGGTTACAGCTGGTTGAACTGATCGCCCCATCCACGGCTTTGGGATAGCAATCCGGATATGAATAAATGCCGTATGGGTCAATCAAATACCAGGCTTTGGTTTGAGGATCCCTATGAGCGAAAAAGATATGCAAATGGGTGTTAGGAGCCGTACCGCCTGATACACATCCACATCCACCGGGGCCGGTGCTACCGCTCCATGCAATTACTTGTCCTGCAGCAACCGTTTTACCCAATAAACTCATATCAATTTTCTTTTCATCCATGCCCCAATAATCTTCTTTTGGCTTGCTGAGATTCCTTTCTGAAGGCTTAGTGTCTTTCTTGTCTTCGTAACAACCTGTATTATTCAGATAGATCTTATAGGCAGCCACATCTTCAGCCCTGACGACCGGACTGGGAACTGTTTTTGTCCAGGCACTTTGACAATCGGTAAGTGGTCCGTTTTGGAGGTGCATGTAAATGGTGCGGTATACATCCTTCTTTCCTCCTGCATCATGACTAATGATGATCGTGTTCCCTGACCAGGGGTCCCATCCGATATAGATCACTTTGCCTGGCGCAGCGGCGCATACCTGAAATGTATTTTTATCACTGCGTGAATAATCGATTGCATGATGCCACGAGCCCGGACTGTAAAGCCATGCATTGTGTTTGAGTGTTCCAGCACTACTGTTGAATGGCAGTGTGAAGATCTGATCCTTTGCATCATACAATACCGAACTACGCAAATAGAATTCGCTACCTATCTTTAAATTAGGCCAGCGATACAATACAACACTCCCCCTAGCCTGGATGGATGGGCATGTTCCAGGCGGGCCTTCACAATGTTGGGGGCCGGCAAATATGCCATAATCATAGGAATCTCTCCCGGATATTGTAATATTGTCCGGCATTAATGCATGATTTAAACAGTTGCCATCACAATTGCTTTCATACGTCTCTAAATCGAGGAGTCGCATGTTCACCGCACTATTTTCCGCCCATTTGGATGTAAAATTTTCCCAATCAACCCCACTCCATAAAAAATTGCCGCCTGAACCCTCCCGCCACACGCCGAGGTAAATTCTTTTCCCATTTTCTACGAACGATTCAAGGTCGATCAGTCGCAGCTTTGGTGATTGAACTTTCCAATAGTCTTCGAATTGATGCCAATCCTTCCCGTTCGGAGATAGTACATATCCGTCTGTTCCTGCCCTGAAAACCCCGAGGTAACACCGTTTACCGTTGCTCAGGTATGACTCAATGTTAATGAGGCGAAGCCCAGTTTTACTGCTGTCGTCCCAGAATTTCTGAAAGGCCGTCCAATCGAGGTTGAGCGGGGTCAATAGATGCCGATCGTTACCCGCGCGAAAAACACCGAGAAAATACAGCGTGCTTCCCTCTTCATAAGTTTCTACGTTTATCAGCCGTAGCCCCCTTTTGGCATTGTCCTGCCAAACTTTATTGAAAGCTGACCAATTCAAACCCGTCCTGGTAAGGTCGTCAGGATCAGATCCGGCATTCCATATACCGGCAAACAGACGTTGCCCGCCATAAGTATATGTTTTGATATTGACAAGCCTGAGATTTTGCTTTCTCAGGTCGTTCCATTTTTTATAAAAGTCGCTCCAATTAGCGCCAGCCCAGAGAAAATGTCCGCCGGTTCCCTGTCCCCATACTCCTGTAAAAAGTTCCTGGGCATTTGCGGTTTTCAAACACCCATAAAAAAATAGCGATGAAATAAATAATAATTTAAGTTTCATAAAAATCACGATTGATATAATGTGGAAAAAGTTGAGTTCTGCGAACATGGAGGAAATATGAGCGCATTCCTTTTCAACGTTCGGCGTTTTGGAGTTATTAAAATTACTGTTTTTCAGAAATAGCGCCAGACCTGGTTTCCAGGATATCCAAAAGGAAATTATACCGTCGATCAAGGAGCTCCGGATTATTATTTTGTACATTGCAATCTCCAGTCATTTTTTGGATGAAACCGATGAACCATTAACAGTTATCTATGCAAAATGAGCTTCGCAAGCAACAGGCCCTGGAATACCATTCTCAGGGCCGGCCCGGCAAGATCGAAGTCATCCCCACCAAAGAAGCCAAGACCCAGCGCGATCTGTCACTTGCTTATTCGCCAGGCGTAGCGGAACCCTGCAAGGAGATCGCCATCCGCAAAGAAGACGTCTATAAATACACGGCAAAGGGAAACCTTGTAGCGGTGATCAGCAACGGCACGGCTGTACTCGGGCTCGGGGACATCGGCCCGGAGGCAAGCAAACCCGTGATGGAAGGCAAGGGAGTTCTGTTCAAGGTTTTCGCTGACATCGACGTATTTGACATCGAGATCAACGAAAAAGACCCGGAAAAATTCGTTCAGATCGTTAAGGCGCTCGAACCCACCTTTGGCGGGATCAACCTGGAAGACATCAAGGCTCCGGAATGCTTTTATATCGAAACCAAGCTCAAAGAGAGTCTCAATATCCCGGTGATGCACGACGATCAGCACGGTACAGCGATCATCAGCGCCGCCGCACTATTGAATGCGCTGGAAATACAAAAGAAGAAGATTGAAAAGGCAAAGTTTGTCGTGAATGGTGCCGGGGCGGCGGCCATGGCCTGCATCATGCTTTATGAAGCGTTGGGAGCAAAGCATGAAAACTTTATTTTATTCGACCGGAAGGGTGCTTTGCATAAGGACCGCACAGACCTTCAGGACTTCAAGCTGAAGTACGCCAATGCAAAAGGCGAGATGGCGCTTGCAGATGCTTTAAAAGATGCGGATGTATTCATCGGACTAAGCGCAGGAAATGTAGTTTCAGCCGACATGGTCAAGAGCATGGCTAAGAACCCGATCGTTTTTGCCATGGCCAACCCGGATCCCGAGATCAGCTGGGAAGATGCCACCGGCGCCAGAAAAGATGTGATCATGGCAACAGGCCGCAGCGACTACCCTAACCAGGTGAACAACGTGCTTGGATTTCCCTACATCTTCCGGGGAGCACTGGACGTCCGGGCCACGCAGATCAATGAAGCCATGAAGATGGCAGCCGTGAAAGCCCTTGCTGAGCTGGCAAAGACACCTGTGCCCGATATTGTTAATATGGCTTACAATGAACAGAACATCATTTTCGGTGAAAATTATATTATTCCAAAGCCTGTCGACCCCAGGCTCCTTGCAACCGTAGCTCCGGCTGTTGCAAAAGCGGCGATGGACAGCGGTGTTGCGCAGCAACCGATCACTAATTGGGATGCTTACATCACTAACCTGAATAACCGGCTGGGCCTCGATAACCAGGTCATGCGCGTGATCGGGAATAAGGCCCGCCGGGATCCAAAGCGAATTGTATTTGCCGAAGCCGACAATGTCAAGATCCTTAAAGCAGCCCAAATCGTATTTGATGAGGGCGTCGGTTATCCCATCCTGTTAGGTGACGAGGCAAAGATTCAAAGCATAGCGGCCGCCAACGGCATCGGACTGGAGGATATCCCCATTTTTGATCCAAGGAGTGATGCGATGGAGGAAAGAAGGAATACGTACAGCGAGATCTTTTTTCAAAAACGTGGGCGCAAAGGGTTCAATGCTTACGAAGCGAAAAAGATCATGCGGGACCGCAACTACTTTGGATGCATGATGGTAGAATGCGGAGATGCCGATGCGATGATCTCGGGCCTCGCAAAAAATTATCCCGATACGATCAGGCCGGCACTGCAGGCCATTGGCACGGAAGAAGGTGTAAAGAAAATCGCTGGCATGTACCTGATGCTGACCAAAAAAGGACCTCTTTTCCTGGGCGACACTACGGTTAATTTCAATCCAACTGCAGAAGAGCTGGCAGATATTACATTGATGGTTGCGCGGGAGGTCAGGAATTTCAATATCATTCCCCGCATTGCAATGCTCAGCTATTCCAATTTCGGCTCAAGCAATTCGCCTGAAGCCCGGCTGGTGGCAGAAGCAAGAAAGATCGTGAAGACGAGAATGCCAACCCTGCTCGTGGATGGAGAAATGCAGGCAAGCGTTGCGTTCAACAAAGAACTGATGAAGGAAAACTATCCTTTTAGCGAACTGGTGGATAAGGATGTGAATACCCTGATCTTTCCAAACCTTGCATCCGGGAACATCGCTTATAACCTGATGAAAGAGCTGGAAACGGCGGATGCTGTGGGACCGATCCTTTTGGGGTTACAAAAGCCGGTTCATATTCTCCAGTTGGGCAGCTCGGTGAGAAGCATTCTGAACATGGCATTGATCGCTGTCGTGGATGCACAGATCAAGAGCAAGGTTTCCACAGATGAGATCGTCAAGAAATCCCGTTGGTGGAAACGTTTCCGGAGGACACCGAAGGAAATCTAGTCTTCCGGCGACCGGCATTTTGTTTGCCATTCAATATATTGCACCCTCATTTTGTATTTTAAAGGCAAAATCCCCGGTTGAAGATATTCAGTGACATAGGTCGATTCCTTTTGATGATCAAAGGCATGTTTTCCATGCCGGAAAACGGGAAGATGTACCGCAAGGAGTTTATGCATCAGTGCGTTGAGATCGGAGTCGGCTCCCTCGGCATCGTAGTGATCATTTCCGTCTTTATTGGAGCAGTTTCCACGATCCAAACGGCCTACCAGTTGGTAAGTCCCCTCATCCCGCCTTCCACGATCGCGCAGATCGTCAGGGATACGGTCATCCTCGAATTTGCTCCTACCCTGGTCTGCATCGTATTGGCAGGAGTGGCGGGCAGCCGTATTGCAAGTGAACTGGGCAATATGCGCATCAGTGAACAGATCGATGCACTCGAGATCATGGGCATCAATACCAGGGCCTACCTCATTATGCCGAAAATCATGGCGGCGTTGCTGATGATACCTTTGCTGGTGGTGATTGCGATGGCTTTGGGTATTTGGGGCGGCCGGCTTGCCGGCTCGATGGCAGGGATCATTTCGGGAAGCGTGTATGACCGAGGCTTGCTGGAATATTTTGTTCCCTATAATGTATTCTTTGCCCTGGTGAAGTCCTATGTTTTTTCATTTATCATTTCGAGCATTCCCTGTTTTTATGGATATTATGTTAAGGGAGGAGCCCTGGAGATAGGAAGGGCGAGCACCAAAGCGGTAGTGGTAAGTTGTATATTGATCCTGTTTTCGGATTATATATTGTCTGCATTGTTGCTTTGATGCCGAACTAAATATTTGTACTTGTAGCGCGTCGAGATATGATCGAAGTAAGAAATCTGAAAAAAAGCTTTGGGGACAAGACCATCATCCATGATGTGAGCGCCGTTATGAAATCGGGTCAATGCAACCTGATCATCGGTGCGAGCGGGAGCGGTAAAACGGTGTTGATGAAATGCATGGTTGGCCTCTTCGAACCGGATGAAGGGGAGGTCTTCTATGGAGGAAAAAGCTTTACGACCATGAACCGCCACGAACGGACCGAGATCCGCAAGGAGATCGGGATGCTGTTCCAGGGTTCGGCGCTGTTCGATAGCTTAACGGTTGAACAAAACGTGATGTTCCCTTTGGACATGTTTACGCACGACAGCTACAGAAAGAAGCTTGAAAGAGTGAACGAAGTCCTCGCCCGCGTTGAGTTGGTAGATACCAATAAAAAGTTCCCGGCAGAGTTGAGTGGAGGAATGAAAAAAAGAGTGGGTATTGCACGCGCGATCGTCCTTAATCCGAACTACCTTTTCTGCGATGAGCCGAACTCCGGCCTTGATCCGCAAACTTCGCTCGTGATCGACAAGCTGATCAGGGAGATCACCAAAGAGTATAATATCACCACGGTGGTCAACACACATGACATGAACAGCGTCATGGAGATCGGGAACTACATATTATATATGTACAAAGGCAATAAAGAGTGGGAAGGGAATAACAAGGAGATCATCTTCAGCAAGAACCACCGGCTGAATGATTTCATTTTTGCCTCGGAATTCCTGCGTGATGCAAAGGATATGCGGATGCTGGAAGAAACGGGCAAGATCGCAAATGACCGCAACATGGACAGGTTGTTGGATAAGGATGCTCCAACACTCGTACCGCCACCAAAGGATGATAAAGGCGGGGAATAAACTATTGAATCAAATTAAAACCAATTCCTTCAATGAGCATTCTCGTCAATAAAGCTTCCAGGATCCTGGTGCAGGGATTCACGGGAACGGAGGGGACCTTTCACGCCACCCAAATGATCGAATACGGGGCGAATGTTGTGGGGGGCGTTACACCAGGAAAGGGAGGAAGCAGGCACCTCGACCGGCCGGTCTTCAATACCGTGGCCGATTGTATCAAATCCACGGCTGCCGATGTCAGCATTATTTTTGTTCCGCCCGCGTTTGCAGCGGATGCGATCATGGAATCGGCAGAAGCAGGGATCCGGTTGGTGGTCTGCATTACGGAGGGCATTCCTGTGCAGGACATGGTGAAGGTGAAAAATTATTTATTGGGAAAAATCACGCGGTTGGTAGGACCCAATTGTCCCGGGGTTATTACGGCGGGTGAATCAAAGGTGGGCATCATGCCTGGATTTGTTTTCAAGCAGGGCAGGATCGGGATCGTTTCCAAATCCGGGACATTGACCTATGAAGCAGCGGACCAGGTTGCGAAGGCCGGGTTGGGAATTTCCACGGCTGTAGGGATTGGTGGTGATCCGATCATTGGCACCACTACTAAAGAAGCAGTGGAGTTATTCATGAATGACCCGTCGACGGATGCGATCGTGATGATCGGAGAGATCGGGGGCGGCATGGAAGCAGAGGCGGCCAACTGGATCAGGGACAATGGAAACAAAAAGCCTGTTATTGGGTTCATTGCAGGGCAAACGGCTCCGCCGGGCAGAAGAATGGGGCATGCAGGAGCGATTGTCGGCGGTGCGGATGATACGGCGTCGGCCAAAATGAGGATCCTCGGTGAGTGCGGGATCCACGTGGTCAGCAGCCCTGCCGATATCGGCAAGCGTATGGCCGAAGTGTTAAGCAGTCGGTAGTCGAGAGTCAATAGTCGTTAGTCTTTTCTTTATTGACTATCGACTATAGACTATTGACTATCGACTATAGACTATCGACTATCAACTATCGACTATCGACTAAAAAAAAGCTCCCGATGGGAGCTTTTTATATGAGCGCTTTTTTAATAATTATTCGCAACTCTTAATGTATCTCGCGAGCTCGTCCTTACTTCTGTTGGAGTTGAAGACGTCGTTCACAACAAAATAATTAGTTGGGTCGACGGTCTTCTTGAACGCGAGTTTCGCAAGGTTCAGTTTCACGTTGTCGTGAGTGAAACACTGCAACATCTGTTTCACCTGGAAGGAAGTCATGTAATTTGTCTGGATGATCTGTGTCGCTGATTTTTCCTTGTTGGTTTCAAACCATTCTTTTTCGATGGCGTTCATTACGCGGTTGAACTCAAAATCGCTCATCGCACGGCTGTACTTACCGGAATTATCCCAGTCACGGTCATCTACCCTGCCATTGTGGCCATTGTCATAGTCTCCGAATTCACCGCCGCGTTCATAACGGAAATCATGGTCGTCATCCCATTTCTTTCCGCCCCGGTCAAAGCGATTCCTGATCCTTGTTTCCTTCACGGAAGCGCTGCCATACCTGTCCACCTTTACAGAGATCGCGGTAGACGGCTTGATCATGATCGATTTGTTGAACACCACTTCATAGCGTTTACCGAAAATGGTAAAGATGCCCGCATTCCTTTCACGGTAGATCTTCACGTTATGATAACCGGCGTCGATCGACTGGATCCGCAGATAATTATCATTGGGTTCAAAACGGCGGCCGTCAACGATAACACGAATGTCACCCTGGTCGACCGATTGGATCGTGAGCATGCTTTTTGACCTTGCATCATCTTTTGGAGCAGCGATCGCTGCAATGCTCATCATTAAAGTTGTAAGAAGTGTAAAAATTGTTTTCATACTGTTTGTTTTTAGGCCCTGTTTTTTACAGGTTGGTTATTTAAAAATTGTTACGTGACTTAAAATTCAAAGCACGTGCCATCGTGCCAAAAACCACCGAAGAAAACGTTAAAGGAAAAAATAGCTTGTTGTGCAGGAAATGTTAATGAGGCTGAAACGCTGCCCTGGCAATGCTTCCGGCTAGTCTGTTAATGATTGTTAAGGTGTTTCGCCATACAAATTGCAAGAAAAAATGAGCTATTGCTTTGTGAAATCCAGGGGATGAGCGCATCTTACCGACGCATAAGTTTAATTACCTTGTAACAAATTTAACCGCAGGAAATGCAACGATTGAACATCCGGTTTTTCATTCTTTTTGCTTTAAGCTTCTTGATGATGGCAGCGCATGCGCAACCCGTAAAGAATTATACCGCACAATGGAAAAAAGTAACAGCGTTTATCAACAAGGGGCTTCCTCAATCCGCGCTGACTGAGGTGAAGAAGATCTACGCTATGGCCAAAAAAGAAGGCCAGGATGCGCAGGTGGTGAAGAGCCTGGTCACCATGATCACGATCCAGTCCCAATACCAGGAAGACAATGAAACCAGTTCCATCCGGGAGATTGAAAAAGAGATCGCCGGCAGCAGGCAACCCGCCACTGCATTCCTCCAGATCTATCTTGCGGGATTCTATTATAGCTATTATCAGCAGCACCGGTGGGATTTATACCAGCGAAGCGAAACGGTAAATTTCAAAAAAGACGATGTTGCTACCTGGAGCACGGAAGACTTTCACAGGAAAATAAGTGAGCTCTACCAGCAGGCGATCGGCAATGAAAAGTTGTTGCAGCAAACAAAGCTGGAACGTTTTGATGCCATCATCTTTAAAGGCAATGTGCGTCATCTCCGCCCTACCCTATATGACCTGCTTGCCCATACTGCACTGGAATATTTTGAAAATGATGAACGTGATATTCGCAAACCTGCCTACGCCTTCGAGATCGCAGGAGCTGAGGTTTTCGCACCGGCCGCCCAATTTGCGAACCTGAAATTCGAAACAAAAGATTCGCTTTCATTATTGCAAAAGGCACTGACCATTTACCAGGAGCTCGTTGCATTTCATCTGGGCGATAAGAAACCGGATGCCCTTCTTGATGTGGATATTCACCGGCTGCAATTTGTGTATGAAAAATCAGTACACCCCGCCAAAGACAGTCTTTACCTCGCAGCGTTACAGGCCATCACTGCAAAATATGGTGACCTGCCAGCAGCGAGCCAGGCACAATACCTGGTCGCCGCCTTCTATGAAGCGAAGGCCAATGAATACAAATCCTATGGCGATTCTTTGCACCGGCTCGACCGTAAAAAAGCCATGGACATCTGTGAACAGGTCCTGAAGCAAAAAGATAGTTCAGAAGGAAAGATCAATTGTTATAACCTTCTTCAGCAAATAAAAAGGCCAGTCCTTCAATTCTATGCAGAAAAGGTGAACGTTCCCGATCAACCTTTCCGCGTATTGGTGGAATACAGGAATATCCGGAGATTATACTTCCGGTTGGTGACGCCTACTGAAAAACAATTAAATCAGGAGGAGACCCAATCCACAGAGGAATTCTGGAAGACAATGCAATCCGCAAAGCCGGTCCGCCAGTGGCAGCAGCCCTTGCCTGGTACCGAGGACCTCCAGACTCATAAGGCCGAAGTACCGGTGGAAGCACTGACACCCGGACAATATTATTTAATTGCCTCACCAAATGAATCATTCAGCGGAAAAGATCTTATAGCCGGAGGACAGCTTATCACTGTTTCATCGATCAGTTATGTGAATGATGGGACTGATTATTTTATCCTGGACCGTGACAGGGGCACACCACTAGCGAATGCAAATGTGCAGGTGTGGGAAAGAACTTATGACTACAAGACTTCCAAATATCAGAAAACAAAGGGATCAAGCTTTAAGGCTGATCAGCATGGGTTTTTTAAATGGGCAGGGAAGGTGAACGACTATAATCACACGTATTACCTGGACATCAGCTTTAACAAGGACAGGCTTTTCACTAACAACGCGGTCTATGATTATTATTATTTCAATGCAAACCAAAACCAGCCTGAACTGGTCCATTCCGTCTTTCTTTTTACGGACCGCAGTATTTACAGGCCGGGCCAGCCCCTTTTTTACAAAGGGATTGTTTTGCAAAGAAACCCCAGGGAAAAAAATGGCTCAGTTTCGCAGCAATACGAAACAGTGGTGGTGTTAAGGGATGCCAATGGGGTGGAGATCGATTCGGTAAAGGTCAAAACGAATGAATACGGCTCCTTTTCCGGAAAATTTCAGTTACCGGAAGGTAGTTTGAACGGCGCGTTCAGTCTTTTCACCCGAACCGGCGATGGAAATGCTTCGGTACGTGTTGAAGAATACAAAAGACCGAAATTTTATGTGGATTTTGATACGATCCGCAGCAGTTATAAAGTGAACGATATTATCAGGATCACCGGGATCGCCAAAGCGTATGCCGGTAATAATATAGATGGTGCGAACGTGCGTTACAGGGTTGTGAGACAGCCCAGGTTCTTATATCCCTGGATGTTCTGGCGCTGGTGGCAACCGCCCACAAGAGAAATGGAGATCGTCAATGGAGAAATAACCTCCGACAAAGATGGCAAGTTCATCATCGAATTCAAAGCAATCCCGGATCTCCAGGTCGACCGGAAATTCCAACCTGTATTTGATTATACCGTTTACGCTGATGTTACGGATATTAATGGCGAAACGAGAAGTGGGGAACGGAGCATCACTGCAGGGTATCAGTCCATCGTGCTGCGACTGAATATCCCTTCCTCCCTTTCGAAAGACAGCTTGAAAACACTCTCGATCCGCACCGAAAACATGAATGGTGATTTCGTATCGGCGAAAGCGAACGTTACGATCAGCAAATTGAAGAATGAGGAAAGATTGATCAGGCCGAGATATTGGAATCGTCCCGACCAGTTCATCATGGCCAAAGAGGAATACCTCCGTTATTTCCCCCATGATGAGTACGACAATGAAACCGATCCCAAATCCTGGGCGAAAGAAAATAAAGTTTATGAAAAATCCGATTCAACGTCGGGAAACGGGGATTGGAAATTATCGATACCAAACCTTACGCCGGGCTATTATATCATAGAAGTGCTGGTAAAAAATGAAAAAGGTGAAGAGGTCAGGGATGTGTCGATCATTCAACTGATAGACGAATCCAAGAATCGCCTGGATCTGCCTCAGTATTTGTGGACAGAAGGCGCCAGACCGATCGAACCAGGTGAAAAAACATCGGTGAAAATTGGAAGCTCCGCCGATCAATTATTCGTCGTTCAGCAAACCGACCGCTCAGTCCAGCCCGGTAAGCTTGAACCAACCTACCAGTTCCTGCAATTGGACAATGAAAAAAAGCAATTTGACTTTACTGCCACAGAAAAAGACCGCGGTGGATACAGTGTGTCGTGGGTCTTTATCAAGCACAATCGCATTTATCAATACAGCCAACTCATCACCGTTCCATGGACCAATAAAGAACTCAACATCGAATTTGCCACATTCCGCGATAAGACCTTACCCGGGAGTGAAGAAAAATGGAAAGTGCGATTGACAGGATACAGGAATGAAAAAGTGGCAGCTGAAATGCTGGCTTCCATGTACGATGCGTCTCTAGACCAGTTCTATTTTCATCAATGGAGCAAGCCTTATTTCTGGCCATTGATCACCAACTATCACGCCTGGAATGGGAACCCAAATTTTGGGGAACAGAGTGCCATGGTTTGGGATCAGGCAAATTGGAACTTTAAGGAGCTTTTGAAAAATTATGATCACCTTGGAATGGACCTGGAAGGAAACGGGCAAAGGAACAGAGATCTCTTCAGCACGGCAAGACCCGAACTGATGGAGATGAAGGCTGGTGCACCTTCCCGGGAACAGGATCGGCTGTCAATGAATCAGGTCATGAAAAAAGACGGATTGCCAATAGAAGGCTCCATCCCGGGTGTTAGTGTGGCCACAAAGGATGAGGAATTATCAGATACCAGTGCAATCCCTGCTTCAAAAAACAATCGGGAAACACATTTAAATGATATTACACAGATCCGTAAGAACTTCAACGAGACGGCTTTCTTCTTTCCTGATCTTCATACCGACTCGACCGGCGCCATTGAATTTTCTTTCACCATGCCCGAAGCTTTGACCCGATGGAAATTCCAGGCCATCACTCATACGAAAGAAGGTGCTTTCGGCTATGCCAGCCGGGAGATCGTTACGCAGAAAGACCTGATGGTACAACCCAATGCTCCGCGCTTTCTGCGGGAAGGCGACCGGCTGGAGCTCTCTGCCAAAGTCGTGAATATGTCGGATAAAGAGATCACCGGCACCGCATCGCTTGAGCTTTTTGACGCTACTACCAACACAACCGTTGACGGATGGTTCAGGAATATGCAGGCCAATCAGTATTTCACGATCGCTGCTGGCCAAAGCGAATCCGTAAAATTCCCGGTTGAAATTCCCTATCAATTCAACAAAGCATTGGTCTGGCGGATCGTTGCCAAAGGTCAATCAACCGGAGCAAACAGCTCTTCTTTCTCCGATGGGGAGGAAGCAGCGATGCCCGTCCTGACCAACCGCATGCTGGTGACAGAAACGCTTCCATTGGTAGTGCGCGGATCGGGAAGTACGACGATCAACTTTGATAAACTATTGAAATCCGGCAGTGCCGAAACACTTCAACAATATGCCCTTACCGTTGAATATAGTTCCAATCCTGCCTGGTATGCCGTGCAATCCCTTCCATATCTCATGGAATATCCCTACGAATGTTCGGAGCAGACCTGGAACAGGTATTATGCCAATTCGATCGCCTCCATGATCGTCAATGCATCTCCAAGGATCAAGGCTGTCTTTGATGCATGGTCCAAAGAGTTGTCGACTGGCAGCGCCGCTGCTGCCCTCTTAAGCAATCTCCAAAAGAACCAGGAATTGAAAAGTGTTTTGCTTGAAGAGACACCGTGGGTGATGGAAGCGAAAACGGAAGCAGAACAAAAGAAAAATATTGCGATCCTCTTTGACCTGGTAAGAATGACCAGGGAATTGAGCAGCAATTTTGATAAGCTGAAGGCATTGCAATCGTCCAATGGAGGATTTGTGTGGTTCAAGGATGGCCCCGATGACCGCTATATCACTCAATACATTCTGACGGGGATCGGTCATCTGAAAAAAATCGGAGCGATCGCCAAAGGACAGGAAGAAAAGTTAGACGGGATCATTAAGGAAGCGGTTCCTTACCTCGACAAAAAGATCAAGGAAGACTATGATTATCTCATCAAGCACAAGGCAAATTTAAAGCTGCAACAGATCAATTATATCCAGATACAATATTTATACATGCGCAGCTTCTTCCCTGAGATCCAGGTGTCAAAATCCGCAAAGGCCGCTTATGACTATTATTTCAGGCAGGCGGGGCAATTCTGGACCAAACAAACGCGGTACATGCAGGGAATGCTTGCGCTTACCTTGGGCCGCAAGGGTTCAACCGCTTCTGCCGCATCCATCCTCAGATCTTTGAAAGAAACTTCCATATCCTCCGAGAAAGAAGGCATGTACTGGAAGGAAATGAAGAGAGGATGGTACTGGTATGAAGCACCGATTGAAACACAGGCTTTGCTGATCGAAGCATTTCAGGAGATCGGAAATGATAAAAAAGCGGTAGACGATCTCAAACTCTGGTTATTGCGGAACAAGCAAACCAATAACTGGAAGACCACCAAGGCCACTGCTGAAGCCTGCTACGCCTTGCTTCTTCAGGGTTCCGACCTCTTGAGTGATCAAAAGGATGTAGAAATAAACCTTGGCCCGACATCCTTCCAGGTGAAAGCAGGTGACACAAATGATGCCCAGGCAGGCACAGGATATTTTAAAAGAACCGTTAGCGGAGAAAAGATCGTTCCTGAAATGGGGGCCGTATCCATCAATGTTAGTGGAGGTCCGTCTTCTTCTTCAAGTATTTCCTGGGGCGCTGTTTACTGGCAATATTTTGAAGACCTTGACAAGATCACGACATCATCCACCCCCCTTAATCTGGTGAAGAAATTATTTGTGGAACGCAGGTCCGACCGGGGTCCGGTAATCGTCCCTGTCAATGATGGGGATGCCCTAAAGGTTGGAGACAAAATAAAGGTAAGGATTGAACTGCGCGTGGACCGCGACATGGAATATGTCCACATGAAGGACATGCGCGCATCCTGTTCCGAACCGGTGAACGTCCTGAGCAGCTATAAGTGGCAGGGGGGACTCGGTTATTACAAAACAACCAAAGACGCCAGCACCAATTTCTTTTTCAATGATCTCCGAAAGGGTACCTATGTGTTTGAATATTCGCTGTTCATCAGTCATGCCGGCAATTTCAGTAATGGCATTACTTCGATCCAATCCATGTATGCCCCTGAATTTGCGGCGCACAGCGAAGGGATCCGGATCAATGTTGAATAAGAAGAACGGTCATTTTTGCCCCGTTGTACCTTTGGGCCATGAACGTCGATTATTTGATCATTGGCCAGGGTATCAGCGGAACCTTCCTGTCGTGGTACCTGGAAAAGGAGGATAAAAACTATCTCGTCATTGACAACCCCGTTCCTCATTCTCCATCGAGGATCGGCGGCGGCATCATCAACCCGGTTACCGGCCGGCGTTACGCTACCGTGTGGCTGGATCATGAACTGCTTCCTTTTTGCTGGAACGCCTATCGTGAACTCGGGGAGGAACTCGGAATTGAAGCAATCGCGCAGAAACATATCATTGATTTTTTTCCAAGTCCTCAAATGCGGCTTGCTTTTTTAGAGCGGATCGGAGAAGGTGGTAACTATCTTCATTCTTACCCGGATCAAAACCGTTTCAATCATCTTTTCAATTTCGAATTCGGCTGCGGGGAGATCAGGCCGGCCTATCTCGTTTTTCTTGAACCTATCATTCACAATTGGCGACAGCAATTAATTGAAAACAACCGGCTTCGCCAGGAAGAATTTGAGATCGATGCTTTGGAGGTCGGCCAGGACAAAATCATGTATAAGGACATCAAACCGCAGAAAGTTATTTTTTGCGACGGGATCAGCAGCACACAAAATCCTTACTTTCGGCAGTTGCCTTTTGCTCCAAACAAAGGAGAGGCGCTTTTGCTGGAGATAGAAGGTCTGCCGGCTCAAACCATCTTCAAAAAGGGCATGATCCTGACGCCGACAGTTGAAGAAAATATTTTCTGGATCGGTTCGACCTATGAGTGGGAATACGAACATGCAAATCCTTCTCCCGGCTTTCGGGAGCAAACGGAATACTTGCTGCGACAATGGCTCAAGGTTCCCTTCAGGATCCTCGATCATCGCGCGGGAGTAAGGCCTGCGACGCTGGAGCGAAGGCCTTTTGTTGGAATGCATCCCTACTATCCTGATCTGGGGATCCTCAACGGGATGGGCGCGAAAGGATGCTCGCTTGCTCCCTTTTTCGCGAAACAACTGGTCAATCACCTGGCGCATGGGCATCACTTGTTGCCTGAAGCATCGGTGGGAAGGTTTTCCAAATTGCTGGCAAGGGTGGAAGAAAGCGGATAAGCACCTTGACGGAAGGGTTGGCACCACGGATTATTATTGATTAATATCAACCACAACTACTGAAATGACTGAAAGCAATGAAGCGGTTTATTCCATACCCGCGCGTTACCGGAAGATGGAGAACATGCATATCGTCTTCTGGCTGATCAAAGACATCAGCTGGTGCATGATCTGGAAGGAACTTGGGATCCTCATGATCATACCGACCCTTTCGGTGGCGATCTGGATTTCCTGGCGCACCCGGTCCATCCGGTCAGAGCTCGCGCATAACCTGGCAGTGGTGTTCTGGATCAGCGCCAATGCTTATTGGATGATCAGTGAATTCTATGGATTTGATGCGATGCTGGTCTGGCGAAATTTTACCGGTAAGCACCTTGCATTGATCCCCTTCCTGACGGGGGTCGTTATCCTGTTCTATTATTACGCTTTCCAGCGGCCCAGGGAAATAAAGGCAAACAGGTTGTTAACGAGTTGAGGTGTTCGGATGTTCTTTTTGTTGGGATGAAAAATGCGGCGGTAACAATAGAGTACGGTGAGAATGATCATGCTTCTGGTTTAAGTATTTTCATTTCGGTTAACGGATCCTGGTTCAAAACTCTGCACAGCGCCTGAAACAGATCAGGCATGTTCTCCCTCAATCCTTTTGGATTCTCAAAAAAAGCCTCGACACTTACGGCCCAGAATTCATGAAGGTTGCTGAACGCATAACTGCGCAGGTAACTGCGGCGGTTGGTAATGACGTCGGCAAGTATCGGTCCCGTGCTGTTAGAGAACTTCTCATAGTTCAAACGAAAATGTGCATCGATTCCGTATTTGGCGAAGAAATTATTATACAGAAGGGCGTGCGCCATCTCATGAACAGCTACGTTGATATTGTCGTTGTTTTGCGTGTACCCGTAAAGAAAATGCTTCCAGCTGAGGTAGATCCCCTCGGGTGCCACATGCCCAACATATAATTCCACGTCATCATCCATATGGTAGGCATCGGCAAGAATGTAAATATCCTTGAAATGAAGAAGCTGGTAATTCTTCAATCCAAATGTTACCTGTACGGCAGAAGAACTGACCAAAGTTGCAGTATCATCATTCTTCTCCAAACCGATAAAATGAAATTTCTTGGATGACTTGAATTGATGGACCCGGTTGACGAATTGCCGTTTCTGGTCAGGAGGAAGCTCATTGAAATAGGTGAATAAACTTCCGATCACAAATGAATAATGAGCAAATAATGCATCATCGATGATCTCATCTGTCTTGTCATTGGCAGGAACGCTGGAAACCCCGCGGGCGAAGATGGCGTTGAGTTTAGAGAGAAAGGAATGCATACGGTACGGTTCGGACCTTAAAATTAGGTAATCACCTGCCAATTTGCAAGTTCCGCGGCATATTGTCCCTATCTTTGCCGACTTATAAAGCTGCCATCCATGGCGGCCAACCCTCTGCGGAGGAATGATCCCATTGTAATACTTTATTAATCAACCGCGTAACGACCTCGTCCCCATGCTCAGAACGCATACCTGCGGAGAACTTCGGATCAGTGATCAGGGCAAGCCTTCCACGCTCGCAGGCTGGGTGCAAACCGTCAGAAAATTCGGCCCGCTCACCTTTGTGGACCTTCGCGACCGGTATGGCATCACACAGCTAGTTTTCAACGAAGAAGCGACAAGGCAGCTTGATCAAAATCCACTCGGACGGGAATACGTGCTCCTGGCAAAAGGAAAGGTAGTCGCACGCAGCAACAAAAACCCTAATCTTCCGACCGGCGATATTGAGCTTGCGGTTGAATCTTTTACCGTGCTCAACAAATCGGCGGTCCCTCCCTTTACTATTCAGGATGAAACCGACGGCGGGGATGATCTCAGAATGCGTTACCGTTTCCTGGACCTGAGGAGACAGGTTGTGAAAAAGAACCTCGAATTGCGATATGCTGTGAACCGTGCTGCAAGGGATTACCTGCACCAAAAAGGGTTCATGGATATTGAAACCCCTTTTTTGATCAAATCCACTCCGGAAGGCGCGAGGGATTTTGTGGTCCCAAGCCGCATGAACCCCAGACAATTTTATGCGCTTCCCCAGTCTCCACAAACGTTCAAGCAACTGCTGATGGTTAGCGGCTATGACCGCTATTACCAGATCGTGAAATGTTTTCGGGATGAAGACCTGCGGGCCGACCGGCAGCCGGAATTCACGCAAATCGACTGCGAGATGGCATTCGTCGAACAGGACGACATCCTCGAAATGTTTGAAGGGATGATCAAGTTTATTTTCAAAGAGGTCAAAAATCTCGACTATCATGAAAAGCTCGAAAGGATGACCTGGGAAGATGCCATGTGGAACTTCGGGAATGACAAACCGGATATTCGTTTTGGAATGCGTCTCTTCAACCTGAAGAAGCCTGCGACCGTTTACATCCACAAGCAGGACCAACGTTCCCTTATCAGCGATGCCGGATTCAAGGTTTTTGACGAGGCTGAAACTGTCCTTGCCATTGCCGTGCCGGGATGTGCCGGCTACACCAGAAAAGAAACGGATGAACTGACTGAATGGGTGAAACGGCCGCAGATCGGAATGAAAGGACTTGCATTCATAAAGTGCAATCCCGATGGATCTTTTAAGAGCAGCATCGATAAATTTTTCAATGAGGAAAAACTGAAAACCATTGCAGCAGCCGCCGGTGCAAATGCAAATGACCTGATCCTCATTCTTGCAGGAGCAGAAGAAAGGACCAGGAAAGCGATCAGCGAGCTTCGGCTGGAAATGGCAGAAAGACTGGGATTCCGAAAGAAAGATGTCTTTAAACTGCTCTGGGTGCTCGACTTTCCATTATTTGAATACGATGAAGAAAATAACCGCTGGGTCGCAAGGCATCACCCTTTCACTTCTCCAAAGCCGGATCATATCGGGATCATGATCGGAAATGACCCCCGGATCAAGTCCGCGGATGCATATCTCGGTCACCCTTATGCGCAAATAAAAGCGAATGCTTACGACATGGTGCTGAACGGGAACGAAATTGGCGGAGGATCGATCAGGATCTATCAGCGGGAATTACAGGAAAAAATGTTTGAAGCGCTGGGCATGAGCCCGGAAGAAGCCCTGCATAAATTCAGTTTTCTTTTGGGGGCTTTTGAATATGGAGCCCCGCCCCACGGGGGCATTGCTTTTGGATTTGACCGTCTTTGCGCAATCCTCGGAGGCAGTGAAAGCATCCGGGATTTTATCGCTTTTCCCAAGAACAATGCAGGCCGCGACGTAATGCTGGATGCTCCGTCAACGATCGATGAAAAACAACTGGATGAATTGAAGATCCGGCTGGAAAACACAGATTAATAACAACTCCCCACTCCTAAGTCCAAGCTCCCAACTCCCCACTCCCCACTCACTCATTAATCCCCTTCCCCGCAAGGATCTGCTTCAAACTTTTCTCCACTCTCGCTTCCCGCGTTTTGGATTGTTTTGGCGCCGAGAAATGCATGAGATAGGCTCTTTGGCGCCCGGGTGTCAATGCTTCAAATGCTTTTTTCAATGCGGAGCTTTTGTCCAGTTTTTTCTGGAACTCTTCCGGCATATTGAATTCTGATGTCTTCTTGAGCGTCACTTTCAAACCCGCTTTCTCCACGTCCATCGCCTCTTTGATATAGGCTTTCGCAGCCGGTTCCAGCTTTTTTACCTCATCGAGACCTGTGAATCGCATCTGCCTTGCCGCCTGGGTGTTCTCGCCCGGTCTGACCAATACACTTTTCTTGTCCTTCAAAAGAGCCCCTTTAAAAAACAGCAGCGCGCAATATTCATTGAAACCGTGGATCAATACCACATTGGTCCCGGCAAGCGAATAGCAGGGATTGCCCCATTTGAATTCCTCATCCAGTGGAAAGTCAAGGATGATGGATCTCAATTTTTCATATTCTTTTTGCCACCTCGTCGACTTTGCCAGGAACGCATCAACTTTCGGATTTTTCTTACCCATTGTAATCAGATTCTGAATTAATGCAATTGGAAGGTCATTGATCGGCCACAAACAAAGCTAATTTATGAAATGTATGGATACTTGATGCGTGAAGGCAAGCCTGACTCCATTTGGAATGGAGCTATCTCCTGCGCCGCCGGAAGCGAAAGGAGATATAAAATCCGCCAATGAGGGCAATGCCGAGGATCGCCCACAACACAAGTTTGTAAGCAGGAGATTGCTTATCCGCTCCACGCGCCATTTTTGATTTACAGGCTGCAATATAAAAGTCGAGCTGGGGATAGTCTTCATTCATACGCTTGATCTCTTCAAACTTGCGAAGCGCCTTTCTGAAATATTCCTGGAAATAGAATTCAAGTCCTTCATTAAAGACGGTTGACAATTTTCCGGGTGCGGGATGCACATTGGCCGCGTTCAGAAATTCATTTACCACCGACACAGGGATCGCAAAATTGAAACCCATCGCTAAATTACCTCCGGCCTGCTCCCTGCTTCCAAAGGTAGCGAGGCCGATCACCTCGCCTTTATTATTGCAAACAGGGCTGCCACTGCTTCCGTGGCTGATGAGGGCATCCATCTGGATCACGGGCCAACCACCCACTGATTTCTTGATAGCGCTTACGATCCCTGCGGTAAGTGTGGGCTCAATGCTCTCCTCCGTTGCCAGGTATGTGTTGGTGGTCGCCGGTTCCGGATAACCCAGCACCAGCACCTGAGCCCCTATCGGCGCAATGGAATCCTTGCTCAGCGTTAGGGTTGGAAGATTTTTGCCATGTTCAATTTTGAGGATGGCCACATCTTTCCCTGGCATCGACTGACCCTTTTGAACGATCTCGGCCCTTTGCTTGATCACGGAATTTTCACCATCCGTGCGATAGAGCACATAGATCTCCTTTTTCAGGTCAAAGAGGATCATCGAAGAAACCTGCGAATAGATCAGCCCGTATGCATCGTAAAGAAGGCTTCGTTGCTGATCCGTCAGGGTCATGGCCCAGGAAGATTCGAGTGCATTGATGTTTGATTCCGTCACTTCCTGGTAGGTCGATAAAATGAATTTATTGCGGATAAAACTGCTGTCGCGATCAATGATGTGGCAATTGGTGACCACGAACCCGTCGCTGGTGACAAGAAAACCAGTGCCGGTTGCCTGAACACGGTGCACCTGACGGAAATAATCCTGGCTCGCGGAAAAATAACGGAGCGGGGCTTTGTATAGGGATTTTACAACAATGTCCAATTTTTGTCCGGGTGAAAGGATACTGCCGGTGGTGTCAAGCGTTTTCACAGAATCAACCAGCTTGTCGAACATTTTTTCATTCATCTCAAGCCGTTTCACATACACCGTTGCTGAAAAAATAGCCTGGACCATCACGATCCCCGGGCGGTTGCGTGCATAATTGAATTCTGCACTGAGCGTCTGGCAAAAAGCTGAACCTGGTCTGGTCAGTAAAAAGATCAGGATCCAAAGGATTGGATATGGTGGCCGCCTGCTCATGATAGTTAACAACGAATCAAAATACAAAAAATGTTTCCTTCGGCTTACTTATTATTAAAATTGAATACGTTGCAACCCTTCTTTTTCACTAACCCGCAGGAAGACGCAGTAGTTTTGGATGGCCCTTGCTATTTTTTGTTAAATTGAAGGATATGAGTGAAGCCACGCCACTTGCCGAAAGAATTAGGCCAAATACGCTGGATGATTTGCTCGGCCAGGATCATTTGGCAGGAAAGGGAAGCATTTTACGGACAGCAATACAGAATGGAAAAGTTCCTTCAATGATCCTTTGGGGACCACCAGGAACAGGAAAGACCACGATCGCGAATATCATCGCCAACACCCTGCAGGTTCCTTTTTACACATTGAGTGCGATCAGTGCAGGAGTGAAAGATCTGCGGGAAGTGATCGACCGATCGAGAGCCCACCCGGGCTCTATCCTGTTTATTGATGAGATCCATCGCTTCAACAAAGGACAGCAGGATGCACTGCTCGGGGCTGTAGAAAAAGGGATCATCGTACTGATCGGCGCGACCACTGAAAACCCATCTTTTGAAGTCAACAGCGCCTTGCTCAGCCGGTGCCTAGTATATGTTTTGAAACCGCTGTCGGACAAAGAACTCGTGAAGCTCTTGCACATCGCGATTGAAAAAGATGAATTCCTGAGAAAGAAAAGGATCGAGATACGTGAAACCGAAGCGCTGATCAACATCTCAGGCGGAGATGCCCGCAAGCTGCTCAATCTTCTGGAGATCGTTGCAGACACATCACCGGATCTCAAAAAAGAAAAGGAAAAAACATCGCTTAAGAAGAATGTGGAAGAGCCCGTGATCATTACAGATGAATATGTGATGGAAGTCGCTCAAAAAAGGATTGCGCTTTATGACAAAAGCGGAGAACAGCACTATGATATCATCTCAGCATTTATCAAATCGATGCGTGGAAGCGATCCAAACGCTGCGGTCTACTGGCTTGCCCGGATGATTGAAGGGGGTGAGGATGTAAAATTTATTGCCAGGCGTATGGTCATATTGGCAAGCGAAGACATCGGGAATGCGAATCCTACCGCATTGGTCATGGCCAATGCCTGTTTCGAGGCGGTCAACAAGATCGGATATCCTGAAGCAAGCATCATTCTTTCGCAATGCGCCAGCTACCTGGCCTCTTCTCCTAAAAGCAATGCTGCTGTAGCGGCCATCGGGGACGCGTTAAGCGCTGTGAAACAATTCGGGGACCTCCCGGTCCCTTTGCATATTCGCAATGCGCCCACACGCCTGATGAAAGACCTGGGTTATGGAAAAAACTATGAATACTCGCATAGCTATGAAAAGAATTTTTCACCGCAGGAATATTTACCCGCCGGGTTGGAAGGAAGGAAATTTTATGATCCTGGTAAAAACGCAAGAGAAGAAGAATTGAGGAAATTCCTGAAAAGTTTATGGGGAGAAAAATATGGCTATTGAATGGACCACAAAAAAATTTGATGACTTGAATGTCCATGAACTGTACGGGATCCTGCGGTTAAGGAACGATGTATTTGTATTGGAACAAAATTGCGTTTACCAGGATACCGACAATAAAGACGTTGAAAGTTTTCATTGCCAGGGCATACGCGAGGGGGAATTGCTGGCCTATGCGCGCATCATTCCTCCCGGCATCGTGTATGAGCAGCCCAGCATTGGCCGGGTCGTTACTGCGCGAAACGCGCGCGGGGAAGGCCTTGGAAGAAAATTGATCGAAGTAAGTCTGCAATTTATCCATCATCACTATGGCAATATTCCGGTCAAGATCGGCGCTCAGGTCTATCTTATGGAATTCTACCGTTCACTTGGTTTCGCACAGGCCGGTTTGGTTTATCCGGAGGATGGGATCGATCACGTGCACATGATCCGTCCATTTTCGGCGGTTTAACGTAGTTGTCCCACGTAGAAAATCACCTGCGCCAGAGACAATAAAAAAAACTTAATATTTCATACCAGCTTTGAATTATTCTTTATCTATTTTGGTTGCGAGAATCCAATAGTCGAAAAACCAGAAATCGAATCCCATGAGAACAGGTCTACCCTCCGTACGTCTGTATGTCCTTATTTGTCTGACCACCTTTACCTTCCTTCAAGCTGACGCCCAATCTATTCAAACTCCCGATGGAAAATTTGAAGTCGGACTTGCTTTAGGTCCTTCTTTTTTTGTCGGTGACCTCGGCGGCAATCGCGGGGAAGGAAAAACTTTTATAAAAGATGTCAACCTCCCGCTTACAAAACTGATGAAAGGCTTGTTTGCAAACTTTTATCCGACCGAGTGGCTGGGATTGCGTCTCGGGATCAGCAAAGGGGAAGTAGAAGGATTTGATAGCGTGATCCATGAAAAAGGAACTGCTGAAAGGTTTCGCAAGCAAAGAAACCTTGGCTTCCGTTCCAAGATCTCCGAAGCTTATTTCGCCCTAGAAGTTTATCCAACCGTCCTCATGGAAAACTATGAAGGACTCGAGCATAAGCTGCGCCCTTATGGACTGGCAGGAGTGGGAGTTTTTCATTTCAACCCGGAAGGCCAGTACATTGAACCCAGCGGGAACAAGCGCTGGGTAGAATTGAGGCCTTTGCACCTCGAAGGCCAGGGATTTCCGGAGTACCCTAACCGTAAGGAATATGCGCTAACCCAGGCCGAACTCGTGATGGGTGCCGGTTTCAAATATTATATCAAGGAAAACATGTATGTGGGATTTGAGATCCTGCACCGGAAAACATTTACCGATTACCTGGATGACGTAAGTACAGAATACATCGATCCGCAGTTATTCGACGTGCACCTGACACCGGAACAAGCGGTGATGGCTCGTCAGTTACATTACCGGGAGCAGATGCTGAACCCGGCAATCAGCAGAAATTATATCAATGAGCAGCGCGGGGACCCCAAGCAAAATGACGCTTTCTTTTCGGCCCTGATCAGGATCGGCTGGAGATTTGGCGGGGCGAACCCGATGGACAGGAACACCCGTCGTCAATTGAAATGCCCGGTATTCTTTTAATTTCCAAATCATTCATAAATCCGTACCCCCATGAAATCAAAACGCCCCCATCAAAGCGCCCGTGCCTTCCTTGCCCTGAGCATGGGAGCCGGTCTGATGCTTTCCCAGGTTGGGAATGCATCCGGACTGCCGGCAGAATTTGGAAGATCAAGGAGCATTCCAGGTGAGGAAAAACCCGCCAGGAAAAAGGCTGGCGCAAAGACCTATGCTACAAAGAACAATCCCATCAAGATCTACCCGGACGCGCTCGGAAAGGAAATGCATGTCATTTCCAGGATCACGGACGGAAAAGAAATTGATTTTTTTGTATTCGACCTGCAAGGAACGCTGGTCCATAATTACCGTTTCAAATCGAAGGAACACCGCAAGATCACCGGACTTGCCAAAGGTTCTTATGTGTACCGCGTGTTTTCCGGCGATGAAGAAACAGCAGCAGGCAAATTTGAGATTCGATAAAAATAAAAAACAAACGTTTTTCAACGTCGTCCCGATAAGCGGCGGAGAGCTTAATAAAATCTGATACCTGGTTGACAAAAACCTGATCCGTTCTCTATTGGTACTCTCTTAGTATAAATTTTATTAAACACTCTCTGCCAAGCTTATGGGGCTAATCCAACCGAGCTCTTTTATTAATCAATAAGGAAGAAACCCTCAGGGCAGGAAAATTTCTAAAATCCAGTATCCAGGTTAAAAAAACAGCGCGAGCTGACACCTCAACGATTTTTTTAATTAACCTGCCCCTGCAGGGTTGATTATTTAATGGTGATCCACTCCAAAAGCCTGTTACTAACCCGTTTAAAAATAATCCCGCAAGGCCATTCCCGTTTTCAAAAACTATCCTATTTTAGTTTTATTAATGCCGGGGAACCTTCAGGTCCCCATTCAATTCCTCCCTTAGAACTACATCCTTCCGGTCCAATATCTGTGTGTACTGTCGTATGGTAACAAAATAGCTGCTATGAATGTAATTGACCGTGCAAAGAACATTTTGATCACTCCTAAAAATGAATGGCTCGTCATCGACAAGGAGACGACCCCCGTCAATTCGATCGTCACCTCCTATATCCTGCCCATGCTATCCATCGGGGCAATTGCCACCTTTATCGGGCAGGGATTGATCGGCAGGAGTCTTGGTCCATTCGGTGGATCAACGGCGAACGTGACCTCCGGCCTCATCGGCGCCGTCCTCTATGTGGTTCTTACCCTGGTAACGGTGTTCATCGTGGCTGCAGCCATTGATGCACTAGCGCCTTCATTTCAATCTGAAAAGAACTGGAAAAAATCATTTCCGCTGGCAGCTTATTCGCTGACGGCCGCTTATGTAGGATCGATCTTTCTGTTATTTCCTGCCCTCAATATCATTTCGATCCTTTGTACCATCTATTCCATTTATCCTTTGTATACAGGGATCCCTGTCATGAAGAAAACCGCAGTGGATAAACAGGTGGCATATCTGGCCGTTGTGATCCTGATCACTGTTGTAGCGGTGATCCTTGTTGGAGTAATACAGGCAGAGATCATCAAATCCTTTAACCGCCCGACGCTTGGAATGGGTGGATTCAACTTTGGGTAAGATCAATGAATGTATAACGTAAAATGTTTTTGAATAACCGGATCTTATATTATTATCTTTAAAGGCGGATGCCGAAAAGCCAAAAGAGTAGGCATAACCAAATTAACAAGCGAATTATGGAAAATGTAAATCTTCACAAATCAAAACTCATTGCCCTAATTATTGCTGCGGTTGGAATGATTTCCTGCTTCCTGCCTTGGTGGAAAGTGTCATTCGGGGCCGCATTTGGATTAGGCGGAGGGTATTCTATCAACGGCTTGCATAAGTTGGGGATCGTAGCTTTCATTGCCTTCATTGCTGCAGGGATACTGATTTTTGCCATGGGCGACAAGACCAAACCTTTCGGCCAGGAAAAAACAGCGGTTGCAGCCTCATTCGGCGGCGCCTTCTTATTTACCTTGATTACCCTGTTGGCTAATTCCCGCTTTCTTTCATTTGGGATCTTTGTGGCACTGGTTGCAGCCGCAGCAGGGGCCGCAGTAGTATGGGGTATCGTGAAAGTGCCTGACAGTCCGCAGTCTTCACCGCCCCCTCCACCACCACCGCCTACCGTCTAGAAATTAATAAAATCACTTTATCCCGGTCATGAGGCCGGGATTTTTTTTAGATCAATTCCTGAGCTCCGGCCGCAGGAATTCGGCAGTATAACTGTTCTTGCATTTCAGCAGATCCTCGGGAGTGCCTTCAAATAAAATGCGCCCGCCTCCATCCCCTCCTTCCGGACCAAGATCGATCACATGATCCGCGACCTTGATCACATCCATGTTATGCTCGATCACGAGCACAGTATTCCCCCGGTCCACAAGTTTATTCAATACATCGAGCAAGTGCTGAATATCTTCGAAATGAAGACCCGTTGTCGGCTCATCCAGAATGTAAAATGTCCTTCCCGTATCCTTTTTTCCAAGCTCCGTCGAAAGCTTTACACGTTGTGCTTCTCCCCCGCTCAAGGTGACCGCGGATTGACCCAGCGTAATATATCCCAACCCCACCTCCTCAAGCACCTTGATCTTCCGGTGGATATATGGAATGTTCTGGAAAAATTGAACGGCTTCCTCGACGGGCATTTCCAAAACATCCGAAATCGATTTCCCTTTATATCTTATTTCCAGTGTTTCCCGGTTATACCTTTTTCCGCTGCATTTTTCACAATGCACATACACATCCGGCAGGAAGTTCATCTCGATGACGCGCATACCGCCGCCTTCGCAGACCTCGCAACGCCCACTCTTCACATTGAAAGAGAATCGTCCCGCATTGTAGCCGCGGATCTTTGCCTCAGGGATCGATGCAAACAAGGTCCTGATCTCCGTAAAAAATCCGCAATAGGTAGCAGGATTGCTTCGTGGCGTGCGGCCGATCGGTGACTGATCGATCTCGATGACCTTATCTATATGCTCCAGCCCTTTTACAGTACGGTATTCCAAAGGGATCGCCTTTGAATGATACGCATGCTTTGAAAGGATGGGATACAGCGTTTCATTGATGAGGGTAGATTTTCCGCTGCCGCTTACGCCGGTAACCACAATGAATTTTCCAAGGGGAAGTTTGATGTCGATGTCCTGGAGGTTATTGCCCTTCGCTCCTTTCAATTCCAGGGACTTGCCATTTCCCTGGCGCCTTTCCTTCGGTACAATGATCTTCCGCTCACCATTCAGATAGCTTGAGGTCAGCGTATCCAACGCAAGCAAATGCTTCGGGTCTCCTTCGGCGACGATCTCCCCACCATGAAAGCCAGCCCTGGGCCCAATATCGATCAGGTGATCGGCGGCCAGCATAATATCCTTATCATGCTCCACGACCAATACACTATTGCCGATATCCCGCAGGTTCTTTAATGCATCGATCAACCGGTGGTTATCGCGCTGGTGCAAACCGATCGAGGGCTCATCGAGTATATAAGTGATCCCCTGTAATTGTGATCCGATCTGCGTGGCGAGGCGGATCCTCTGGGATTCGCCACCACTGAGACTTTTAGAAGAGCGGTTCAGGGTAAGATAGGTCAGCCCTACATCCAGCAGGAATTGAAGTCTTTCCCGGATCTCTTTCAGGACTTCTTTCCCAATGGCTTTTTGTTTGTTGGATATTCTGAGTTCGATGCCATCCAGCCATGCCGCAAGATTGTCGAGGTTGAGATTACTAAGCTCGGCGATATTCCTGCCATCGATCCTGAACCAAAGACTTTCTTTCTTAAGGCGGTTGCCGTGACAGGTTTCACAGGGCTTCAGATGCATATAACTTTCAGCCCAATCTCTCAACCCTTCGCTATAGCCATTGTTGAACCACCTTCTCAGCATATTGATGATGCCTTCAAAGGGCGCCTGCGGATCGAACTTGAAGATCTGCCCTTCCTCTTCCGCAGTCTCCAATTCCTGCTCAAGCCCTTCCTCGTTACCATATAATAGTATATTGAGCGATCTTTTTGAAAGCTCCTTCAGCGGAGCTTTCAGAGAGATCTTGTTCTTCCTGGCCAGTTCCTGGACCTGCCGGAAGGTAAAAGCATCCCTTTCCTCCCCAAGCGGGTCAATACCGCCTTCGCTGATGCTCAGGTTCCAGTCCGGGATCACCGCATCCATGTTCACAAAGAACCTAGTTCCCAGGCCTTTACAGGTAGGGCAGGAACCATAGGGTGAATTGAATGAAAATGAGTTTGGGGAAGGTTCCTCATAGCTGATACCGGTATCCTCGCACATCAGTTGTTTGGAGTAGACGGTAGGATCGCCACCCGAAGCACCGGAAGTCTCTACGGTCACAAACATCAGGTCTTTCCCTATTTTCAGGGCCTGCTGAACGCTTTGCCCCAGGCGGGTCCTGGAATCAGGGGTTACCGGCAGACGGTCGACCACCAGTTCGATGTCGTGGATCTTGTACCGGTCAACCTGCATCTTCGGAACCAGTTCTTTGATTTCGCCATCCACCCGGACTTTCAAAAAGCCCTTCTTCCTTACCTCTTCGAACAATTCACGGTAATGGCCTTTACGCCCACGAACCAGTGGGGCAAGAAGGATGATCTTCTTCCCTGAAAATTTTTGAAAAATATTCCCCACGATCTCTTCCTCGCTCCATTTGACCATCTTCTTGCCGGTGTTGTAGGAATATGCTTCGGCTACCCTGGCAAACAGCAACCTTAGAAAATCGTAGATCTCCGTGATGGTGCCGACAGTAGAACGAGGGTTTTTGTTGGTCGTTTTTTGTTCGATCGAAATGACCGGGGAAAGCCCTGTGATCTTGTCCACGTCCGGCCTTTCCATATCCCCGATGAATTGACGGGCATAAGCGCCAAAGGTTTCCATGTATCGTCGCTGCCCTTCGGAATAAATCGTATCGAAGGCTAATGAGGACTTGCCACTGCCACTTATACCTGTGATAACGACCAGTTTATTCTTGGGAATGGAGATGTCGATGTTCTTCAGATTATGCACCCGTGCACCATATACATCGATTGTTTCCGGATCCTGGATTTCCCTTTCTTCCCCATTGGACTTTACCTGCTTCATATCAAATACGACCGAAGGTAAGAACAAGAAAAAGACGAAATGGTTTGAAGTTTTTTCTTTTATAACGACGTGGAAGACAGCGCCTCGAAAAAAGTTTTTTCCCTTTTGTCCCCAAAAAATAATTCTGGCACAGTATTTTGTTAAGTAGGACCAGAGTATCAAATTCAAACACAAAAAAATTCCTTTATGAAAAAGACCATTTCACTGATGGGAGGGCTTGTATTAATTCTACTTTCTGCCTCCTTATATGCCCAGGATACAAATCGATGGGATCCTGCTAAAAATCCAACTGTTGATTCGATCACTGCCCCTTTCAAAGGGAAAATGATTCCTCCAAGACCTGCACTAACCCAAGCAGATATATTTCCGGTAGTTGGCAAATACACTTCTTCAAACAGCACTGAAGCTCCAAATGTGACCATCACGTTGGACGAACAGAACAAAGGATTGGTATGGGTTGATGGCGTTCCCCAGGGAAGGATCAAAGCTTACCTGAGAAAATCACCTTCAACTTACAAGATCCCTGCACAAAAGACGGAAGATGGAAAAGATGTTGCTGAAGGAACACTTCTTTTCGACAAGACCTCCGGAACCCTGAACATCGTGATCGGCAAGGCATACAATTCAGAAGATCCTTCTTCTGCCTTCATGATCGCCACTGACGAAAACGGAGCAGCTGTTAGCAACGAGGCAGCAGCAACAACTGATCAAACTGCAGCTGACCTGAACAGGACCGCTAAAGATGCTGTTACTTCAGACAAGGCAGTTACAGACAAATCAGCAGATCAGGACAAAGCTGTAACAGAACACAGCAAGAAAGTAGTTGTAAAGGATAAGGTTGCAAAGACGAAAGTAAAGACCAAGAAAGTTGAAGAACCGAAACCCTGGACCTGGAGTGGTACAAAGGTAGATGCTACTGCCAGCGCTCAGTAATACCGGCTCAATACTCAATATATATATACGGTTTATGACTATCGAAAAGCCCCGACGACAACGTCGGGGTTTTTTAATTTCTTGCGCTGCCGGCGGGCGCTGCGTTTCCCTTAGGGCACCTGGTCCTTAACTTTTATTTATTGATCGGTAATCATTTTTTATTATTTATCTTTGGCGCAGTTCTTAGCTTATCCAGAAAGGCAGAGGGTTATGGCCCGTTGAAGCCTTGACAACCTCTCTCCTGTTGCCATGGAGAAAAGGTGCCAATTCCATCCCGGAACCGGGACAGATAAGACAGATAAAAGCTTTAGATTTCGCACGATACTCGAGGCTCATCTGGACTGTCAGATGAGTTTTTTTATTGGACCAATATTTAAAATACAATTTATGAGCAACAACCTCCACTTTGAGACCCTTCAATTGCATGCGGGTCAGCAAATCGACCCCACGACAAGATCAAGGGCAGTTCCGATCTATCAAACCACTTCCTACGGCTTCAAGAATTCCGAGCATGCAGCAAATCTTTTCGGATTAAAAGAATTTGGAAATATCTACACGCGCATCATGAATCCCACAACGGACATTTTTGAGCAACGCATGGCAGCACTGGAGGGAGGAGTGGCGGCTTTGGCTACCTCATCCGGACAGGCTTCGCAGTTTCTTGCACTGAATAACATATTGCAGGCCGGAGACAATTTCATCTCTACTTCCTTTTTATATGGCGGTACTTATAACCAGTTCAAGGTTTCCTTCAAAAGGCTGGGGATCGATGTCCGTTTCGCAGACGGAGATGATGTAGAGAGCTTCGTGAAACATATCGACAAGAATACCAAGGCGATCTATCTTGAAACGATCGGCAATCCCAGACTGAACATCCCTGACTTCAAAAAATTCGCTGATCTGGCGAAAGAATATGACCTGCCGCTCATCGTGGACAATACATTTGGTGCTGCTGGCTACCTGTTCAGGCCCATCGAACACGGGGCAAACGTAGTGGTGGAATCCTGCACAAAATGGATCGGCGGTCACGGCACCACGATTGGCGGAGTGATCGTGGATGGTGGAAACTACAATTGGGGAAATGGCAAATTCCCTCAGTTTACCGAGCCTTCTGAAGGCTATCATGGATTGAAATTCTGGGACGTTTTCGGAGAAGGCAATCCCCTGGGCCTTCCCAACATTGCCTTTGCCATCCGTGCCCGCGTGGAAGGACTGCGTGATTTTGGACCTTCCCAAAGCCCGTTCAATTCCTTCCTCCTCATCCAGGGACTCGAGACCTTAAGTCTGAGAGTTCAGCGCCACGTTGATAATGCGCTGGCCCTTGCAAAATGGCTCGAGGAACATCCTTCTGTTGATTTCGTGGAATATCCGGGATTGAAGAGCAGCCCTTATCATGAACTGGCAAAGAAATATCTGAAAAATGGGTTTGGCGGCATTTTGAATTTTGGAGTGAAAGGCAACAAGGCGAATGCGAGTAAATTCATTGACTCTCTTCAACTGGTCAGTCACCTTGCCAATGTGGGCGATGCAAAGACGCTCGCGATCCATCCCGCATCCACTACGCATGAACAATTGAGTCCCGAAGAACAGGTTGCAGCAGGTGTGCAACCCAACCAGGTGCGAATCAGCGCCGGCATCGAACACATCGATGATATCAAGGCCGATCTTGAACAGGCCTTTGCAAAGATCTCAAAAGAAGAATTAGTTCATTAATGGCTGATGTATTCAATCATAAAGGTCTTTTTGCCCTGGACTCTGGAGTGATCCTGGATGGTTTCCATCTGGCCTATACGACACATGGCGAACTGAACGATGAGAAAAATAACGTGATCTGGATCTTTCATGCGCTTACTGCTAACAGTGATGCGGTTGAATGGTGGCCCGGCATGGTGGGGAAAGGAAAATTTTTCGATCCTTCCAGGTACTTTATCATTTGTGTGAATGTGCCTGGAAGTTGTTATGGAAGTTTGGGGCCACTCGACATCTCCACAGATACCGGCCAGCCATATTACCATAACTTTCCGTTTTTCACCACGCGGGACATGATCCGCGCTTTTCAATATTTGCGGCAGGAGCTCGGCATTTCCAGGATCCATTTAGGTATTGGAGGGTCCATGGGCGGCCAGCAATTGTTGGAATGGGCCATTGAAGAGCCCTCCCTGTTTGAACATATCGCACCGCTGGCAACGAATGCATTTCATTCTCCATGGGGTATCGCGTTTAATTCCTCACAACGTTTCGCGATCGAAGCCGACCATACCTGGAAGCTGAAAGATCCTGCGGCAGGAAAAGAAGGAATGAAGGTGGCCCGGGGGATCGCCCTGATCTCATACAGGCATTACGAAACCTATCTCCGGACGCAGTCTGAAGAAACAGTTTCAAAAATCGATCAATTCAAAAGTGAAAGTTATCAGCGTTACCAGGGCGAGAAACTCGCACTGCGCTTCAATGCCTTCAGCTACTATTTCCTGAGCAAATCAATGGACGCACATAACGTGGGAAGAAACAGGGAAAGTGTTGAAAAAGCGCTTGCAAAGATCACCGCAAAAACGCTGGTGATCGGGATCACGACTGACATTCTGTTTCCCGTGGAAGAGCAGCAATTCCTGGCAGACCATATTCCGGGAGCCCGTCTCAAGACAATTCACTCACCATTCGGTCACGACGGTTTTTTACTGGAATATGAAAAACTGAGCACACTGCTCCATTCATTTTTAAATGCACCGCCTATGGAAAATTCATCAACCAGAAAACAAACACCCAGTTCAACTAACGCACGATGACCACACATAAGGAATTGACGATTGGATTATTCGGGTTTGGCGTAGTGGGGGAAGGACTTTATAAGGTACTGCAGCAAACACCTTCTCTAAAAGCTACCATCAGGAAAATTTGCATCAAGGATCTTTCCAAGCCGAGAAACGCTCCTGCAGCGCTCTTCACTACTGACCGGAATGAGATCCTTGATGATGCGACCATTAATGTCGTGGTTGAAGTGATCAACGAAACTGAAGCCGCCTTCGAGATCGTTTCCACTGCATTGGAGCATGGTAAAGATGTCGTGAGTGCCAGCAAGAAAATGATCGCCGAACATCTCAGGGAATTGTTGACCCTCCAGGAAAAAACAGGAAGGTCTTTTTTGTATGAGTCGGCTGCCTGTGCATCCATACCGGTGATCCGCAACCTGGAAGAGTATTATGATAACGATCTCCTGCATTCAATTCGCGCCATCGTCAACGGTTCCACCAATTACATTCTTACGAAAATGTTCGATGAACAGCTGGATTTCCGGCAGGCTTTGCTCCAGGCGCAGCAATTAGGTTTCGCCGAATCAGATCCCACTTTGGACATCGGTGGGTTTGATGCTGTGAATAAGTGGACCTTCTTGCTAACCCATGCATACGGGATCATTGAAAAGCCGGAAAACCTTGTGTTCAACGGTATACAGAATATACATCATAGTGATGCGGTGCTTGCGCGCGAAAAACTTTCCAGCACATTGGGATCCTAAGCTTAGAATTCCACGTGGACAAGTTGTCGCG
>JADMIO011260176.1_pt1 | contig 144879 bp, 128 predicted proteins | sample 8958161 | NCBI WGS metagenome assembly JADMIO01 (sample SAMN16585339, study PRJNA669376) | soil metagenome | isolation source: Crop rotation soil | place: USA: Cullars Rotation, Alabama | collected 2011 | reverse complement strand
GCCGCGACTTCAAGTCACGTGAATTCCAAGCTTCGGATCCCACTGTGCTGGAAAGAAGCCGTCGGCGTGCCCCTGGTGCCGCCCCAGGCCGTGCTGCGCGACCTGCAGCGCCTCGGCGAGCTTGCCCTTGCGGCGCAGCGCCTCCGCGAGATCCACGTACTGGAGGCTCGAGGGATCGCGCGCCAGCGCCGCCGAGAGCGTCCGGATGTCGTCAGCCACGGATGCCTCCGAGGAGCTGGGCCAGGTGCTGGGTCGCCGCCTTCGCCGATGCGACGGTTTCACGATCGGCGCCGGGCGTCTCGTCCGTCGCCAGGCGCTCCCACTGCGTGAACTGATCCACCGCTTCGCCGAAGCGGCCCGCGGCCGCCAGGCTGAGCCCGAACCACCGGTGCGCATCCATGAGCAGGGGATCGAGACGCACGGCGCGCCGCGCTTCCTCGATCGCCTCGCCGGTGCGGTTCTCGCGCAGGTGCGCGCGCGCCAGCAGCAGGTGCGCCCGCGGCTCGCCGGGACGCAGCGCCGCGGCGGCCAGGGCCGCTTCCTTCGCCGCCGCGATGTCGCCGCTGTCCAGCCGCAGCTCGGCGGCCGCGAGCAGGGACGCCGCGTCGCCGCCCACGCTCGCGCGGCGTCCGCCGCCGGCGCCGGGATCGTGCAGCGCGATCACGCCGGTCGACACGAGGCCGAACAGCACGCGCGCCACCTCGAACTCCGAGCGCGCGAGCAGGTGCGCCATCGCGCGGACGTCGCGCACGCCGTCGACCTGCGAGAGCACCTCCCACTCGCTCGGCAGCAGGTCGAGCAGCGCCGAGTCCCCGGCGCCGTCGGCGTCCGCCAGCACGGGCACCATGCCGAGGTGCGGGATGTGGCTCTCGATGCGCGACCACTCGTCGATGCGCCGCGCGCCTTCCATCAGGATGGTCTCGGTCCGGATACGCACCATCGCGTCCGCCGGGATGCCGGTCAGCACGCCTTCGGAGAAGGAGAAGAATCCCTCCTGCCACGAGAGCAGCTCGAAGGCGACTTCGCAGACCTGTGCCTCGACCTGCCGCGCGAGGTCGCGCTCGCCGAGCACGCCCATCCCCACCAGCACCTGGCCGAGCCGGCGCGGTGTCGTCGAGAACTGCTCGCGCTCCTGCTGCTGGATCGCGCGGGCGCGCTCCAGCTCGGCTTCCGTGATGCGGCCGGCGCGCACCAGCAGCTCGCCGATGCGCACGGGGTTCGAGCGGATCTCGGCGTACACGATCGCGCCGCCGTCGAACGCCACCATGCCCTCGTTGTTCCGGAGGTGGCTCGTGACGCGCATGATGCCGGTCTTCCGGCTCAGGTCCAGCAGCTGGAAGACGTCATGGAGTCCGAGCTCCTTCAGGGGGCCTTCGATCGGCACGTTAGGCGGCCTCCCCCGCGAAGATGTGCACGAGGTCGGCGGCGGTGCGCGCGTGCGTCCGCGCGCGCTGCGCGAGCGGGCCCGACGGCTCCAGCGCGATGCACTTCTCCCAGTGGTTCACCGCCTCGCGGTAGCGCCGGTCGCGCGCCAGCGCGACGCCCATCTGGTAGTGCGCGCCCGCGTGGTCCGGGCGGAAGGCGATCACCCGCTGCGCCGCCGCGGCCGCGTCGGCCGCGCGGTTCATGTCGAGCAGCACGCGCGCGAGCAGCACCAGCGCGTCGAAGTCGTACGCGTCGCGCTCCAGCGTCGCGATCAGCAGGTCGAGCGCGTCGTTGAGGCGCTGGTGGTCGGCGTAGAGCGACGCCAGCGCGTACGCCGCGTCGGCGAAGGTCGGCAGCCGGTCGAGCGCGGCGCGGAACGCCTGCTCCGCCTCGCGCACGTCGCCGCGCGCCTGCGCGAGACGGCCCGTCTCCAGCCACACCTCGACGTATCCCGGGTCCAGCTCGAGCGCGGCCTTGTAGGCGCCGCGCGCGAGCTCGGAGTCGCCGACGCGCAGCGCGATATCCCCCAGCAGCTTGCGCACGTCGGCGCGCGCGGGCGCCCGCTCCTCGGCGCGGCGCAGCACTTCGATGGCGCCCGACGGATCGCCCGTCTCGGCGCGGCTTTCGGCGACCATGAGCGCGGCGTCGACGTCGTCGGGGAACGCGGCGAGCAGCTGCTCCGCGAGCGGACGCGCCTCCTGCGCCCGCTTCAGCGCCAGCAGCGCGCGGACTTCGCCGTGGCGCGCGACCCGGTGCCCGGTCACCACGGCGCGCGCCTCGCGGAACCGCTCGAGCGCCTCGCCGTGCAGGCCCCGGCGCGCATAGATCGTGCCGAGCAGCACGGCGCCCTCGGTCCGGTCCCCGCCGCGCTGCACCGCGCGCGTCGCCTCGGCGATGGCGCGATCGAAGAGCGCCTTGCTCAGGTAGTCGCGCGCGAGGCCGAACGCGTCGTCGCCCGCCTTGTCCCTGGGACGCGCGCCCTGCGCCGGCTTCAGCTCGGTGAAGATGTCGTCCAGCAGCCGCTGGTCGAAGACGAACGTCTCGCCGCTCTCGCCGAAGGTGCGCTCGCCCGAGAGGTCGGGAATGACCGACAGCGCCGGATCGTCCGCCTGCAGCTCGATCGACAGCAGGAACGTCTGCTGCGAGTAGTAGGGATCGAGCTCCAGCGCGCGGCGCACCTCGCGCAGCGCGCCCTCGAAGTCGCCGAGATTCGAGAGCGTGAAGCTGAGATTATAGTGACCGGCGGCGCCGTCGGGATCCGATTCGACCGCGCGCGCGAAGGCGTTCTTCGCGTCGGCGTGACGCTTCAGCTCCACGAGCACGAGGCCGATGCCGTTCCACGCCGTCGCGGATTCCGGCACCACTTCGAGCGCCTGGCGATACGCCTCCAGCGCCAGCTGGAACTTCCGCATCTGCGCGAGCAGCAGGCCGAGGTTGAGCCGCGCCTGGAGCAGGTCGTCACGCCGGCGCAGCGCCTCGCGGAACGCGTCCACCGCCTCGTCGTGCTTCGCCGAGGTCGCGAGCGACACGCCGAGGTTGTTGTAGCTCAGCGCGTAGCCGGCGTCGCACTCGATCGCCGTGCGGTACGACTGCTGCGCCTCGTCGGCGCGTCCCATCTGGTGCAGCACGACGCCGCGCTCGTTCCAGATCTTGGCCTTGCGCGGCATCTCGCCGACCAGCTCGTCGTACACGTCCAGCGCCGCCGGCAGGTCGTGCCGCAGGATGTGCAGCTCCGCCATGCCCTGCCTGACGAGTGCGCGATCCTCGCCGCGCTCCATCGCCAGCCGGTACTCGCGCTGCGCCTCGTTGTAGTAGCCCTTCTGGCGGAACGCGCGGCCGAGGTTGTAGTGCGCCAGCGACGGCGCGCCCGCGGGCGCCGCCACCGGCGCCGCGGCGGGCACGGCGCGCCCGTCGGCGGACGCCTCGAGCGACAGGTTGCTCTGCGCGCGCGCGAGCGACGGATTGAGCTGCACCGACTTCTTGCTCGCCTGCCGCGCCTCCTCGTGCTTGCCGATGTCGCCCAGCACGAACGCGAGCAGGTGGTAGGCCTCGGCGTTGTCGGGATTCAGCGCGACGGAGCGGTGCAGCGCCGCGAGCGCGTCCTGGTTCATGCCGCGCTGGTAGAGCACCTCGCCCCGGTGGAACTCGACGACCGACGACGCGGGGTCGCACTCCTGCGCGCGCTTCAGCCACTCCAGCGCCTGGTCGAGCTGGCCGAGCTTCTGCTCGACGAGCCCGAGCTGCAGCAGCGCGCCGAGATCGCGCGAATCGGCCGCGACGATCGCCTCGAAGGTGTCGCGCGCCTCGTCGAGCTGGCCCACCGACGCGTACGCGCGGCCGAGCTCCCAGCGCGCCTCGCGGTCGTCGGGACGCTGCCGGAGCCGCGCCTGCAGCTCGGCGATGCGGCGGTCGTAGAAGCCGGTATGGCGGTAGACGATCTCGAGGTTGCGCTGCGCGACCGCCATCTTCGGGTCGAGCTCGAGCGCGCGGTTGAGGCTCTGGATCGCTTCCTGCGCGAGGCCGCGGCGGAAGTACAGAACGCCGAGGTTGTTGTGCGCCCCGGCGTCCGAAGGGTCGATGCGCCGAGCGAACGACCGGAGCACCGCGAGGTCACGCTCGGGAACGGTGGGATCGGTCATCGTCGGACGGTCAGGTCAGCCGGACCGCCTGAAGGATGGCGCGCAGGGAGGCGAAGTCGGGCACCAGCAGGAAGTGGCCCTGCAGCGTCTCGCTGTCGGCGACGAAATCGAAGGTCGTCTCCACGCAGAAGACGTAGTCGCGGTCGCTGCCGAAATTCAGGTAGGTGGACGTGAGCACCGCGGCCGCCGAATCGATCACCAGGCTCGGCACCGAGGGGAGCAGCATCATGCCCATGAACGAGCTCAGCGCGTTCATGTAGGCGCCGCACAGGATGTTGCCGGCCTCCTTCAGCGAGCTCTGCTCCAGCTCGCCGAACTGCTGGGTGCGGCCCGACGGGCGCGCGAGCAGCAGGTCGCACAGCCGCTTCGCCGAGGGCTCGGGGAAGACGAGCAGCGTGCGGCCGGTGAGGTCGCCGAGCATGTGCAGCAGGATCGCGGCCACCACCTCGCGCGGATCGCCGAGCAGCTCGGCGACGTCCTCGAGGCGCGTGACGGAGATCTTGGGGACGCTGATCATGATGCGGCGGTTGGTCATCTGCGACAGCGCCGTCGCCGCGTGGCCCGCGCCGATGTTCTCGACTTCCTTGAGGGCGTCGAGCTGAAGCTCCTTCAGGTCCCGGATGTCGTCCATCGTCAGGTCAGTCCCGCGGCATCGAGGATCAGGGCCGGCTTGCCGTCACCGAGAATGGTCGCGCCGGCAAAGACGGGGAGCGTTCCCTTCGGCGCATCGAAGCTCTTCACGACGATCTCCTGCTGTCCCACCAGCGCGTCCACGATCAGGCCGGTGCGGCGCTCGCCCATCTCGAGCACGATCACCGGCACGCGGCTCGCGGTCTTCGTCACCATCGTCCCGACGACGTCGCCGAGGCGCACGAGCGGCAGCAGCTTCCCGCGGAGCACGATCGCCTCGCGGCCCTGCACCTGCTGGATCTCGTCCTGCCGCGGATCCACCGTCTCCGCTACGTGCGTCAGCGGCATCGCGTACATCTCGCCGCCCGCGCGGGCGAGCAGCGCGCGCATGATCGCGAGCGTCACCGGCAGCCGCAGCGTGAACGTCGTGCCCTTCCCTTCCTCGGAGCGGATCTCCAGCGATCCGCCCAGCGCGCGCGCGGCCGTCGCGACCACGTCGATGCCGACGCCGCGGCCCGACACGTCGGTCACCTGCTTCGCGGTGCTGAAGCCGGCGCGGGTGAGCAGCCGGAACAGCTCCTCGTCAGGCAGGCTCGTCACCTCCTCCGCGACCAGCCCCTGCTCCTTCGCCTTCGCGAGCACGCGGGCCCGGTCCACGCCGCGGCCGTCGTCGCTCACGCGGATCGCCACCGAGGCCCGCTCGCGCACCGCCGAGACCAGCAGCCGGCCCGCCGCCGGCTTGCCCTTCGCGAGGCGCTCCTCCGGCGGCTCGATGCCGTGGTCCACCGCGTTGCGCAGCAGGTGGAGCAGCGGCTCGCCGATCTCGTCGAGGATCGCGCGGTCCAGCTCGATGTCCTTCCCCTCGACGCGGAAGTCCACCTGCTTCTCGACCTGGCGCGCGAGGTCGCGCACCATGCGCGGGAAGCGGTCGAACACCTGCCACACCGGCGTCATCCGCGCGGCGATGATCTCGCTCTGCAGCGACTGCGCCAGCCGGCCGATCGCGAGCGCCACGTCGTCGAGCTCCGGATCGTCCCGCTGGCCGCTCAGCATCGCGAGCCGGCCGCGCGCGATGGCCAGCTCGCCGATCTCGTTCATCAGCGCGTCCAGCCGCTTGAGGTCCACCCGCAGGTGGCGCCCCCGGGACGCCGCCTCGCCGGGCGCCGCCTCGGCGGCCTCTTCCAGCGCCTGCACCTCGACCAGCTCCACGTCGCCCGCGCCGCGCAGCGACGCCTCGATCGCCTCCGGGGCGGCGGCGCCGCCCAGGCGGAAGGAGAACCGGCCGTCGAAGGCCTCGCTTTCCATCGCCGCCGGCGCCGGCGCCACCGCCGACACGGCGCCTAACGACTCCGCGCGCCGCAGCACCAGCAGCGCCCGCGCCCCCTTCAGCGAGGACTCGGCCCGCAGCGCCACGCGGACCAGGCGTCCCGCGCCCGGCGCCGCCGTCTCGATCGAGGCGCGCGAGGCGCGCGCGGCGCCGCCTGCCGCGGCCCCCGGCCGGCCGCCATCACCGGCGGCGGCGTCGATCTGCTCCAGCAGCGCGGCCGGCGCCTCGCCCGCCTTGCCGTCCACCGCCTCGCCGATGCCGGTCTCGAGCGCGTCGCCCGCCTTCAGCAGCAGGTCGAGGACCGCCGGCGTCGCGTCCCGCTCGCCCTTGCGCAGGAGATCGAGCAGGTTCTCGATGCGGTGCGCCAGCTCGGCGACGCCCGTGTAGCCCATCGTCGCCGCCATGCCCTTGATCGTGTGCACGGCGCGAAAAATCCCGCCCACGGCCTCCCGTGCGGCGGGATCTTTCTCCCACTCCAGCAGGAGGTGGTTGTACTGGGTGAGGTGGTCGCGGCTCTCGCTGAGGAAGAGGTCCGCATACTGGCGGACGTCCATCCAGCTATCCGAGCACGCGCTGGACGGCCTCCAGCACCCGCGACGGCTGGAAGGGCTTCACCACGAAGTCCTTCGCGCCCGCCTGGATCGCCTCCACGACCAGCGCCTGCTGCCCCATGGCGCTGCACATCAGGATCTTCGCGTTGGGGTCGCCCTTCACGATCTCGCGCACGGCATCGATGCCGCCCATGTCGGGCATGACGATGTCCATGGTCACGAGATCGGGCTTGAGCTCCTTGTAGCGCTCGATCGCCTGGAGACCGGTTTCGGCTTCGCCGACCACTTCATAGCCGGCGCTCGCCAGGATGTCGCTGATCATCGTCCGCATGAAAATGGCGTCGTCGCAGACGAGGACTCGATGGGCCACACCTTCCTCCTACGGCAGTAACGGCTCGAGCAGTGCGTCGATCGCGAGTTGCACGAATGAATGGCCGCCCGTGGATCCGACGGCGCGCACCAGGTCGGGGCGCACTCCGGGCAGTGAAGCATGACCGTCGAGCGCGGACGTCGGCACGCTGGTCAGGTCCAGCACTTCCTCGACCGCCAGGCCGACGGGCCTGCCATGACGCTCGACCAGCACCAGCGTCGGCAGCGAAGCCCCGGCCGTGAGGCCCACGGCGGCGGCGGCATCCACGACGGGGACCAGCGTGCCCCGCACGTTGACCAGCCCGAGCACGGCCGGCGGCGTCCCCGGAATCCGGGTCGGCTCGCTCGCGCCGAGGATCTCGCGGACGGCCCCCGCTTCGACGGCCAGTACCTGTCCGCCACACCGGAAAAGGAGGAGTCTGAGGGACGTCACGCCGACTCGCCGGAGTCGAAGAAGCCAAGATACTGCAAGGGTTTAGTCTCAGCAAGCAATGTCGGCTCGCCGATCGCGCGGACCAGCGCCGGACGCAGGTCGTCGGGCCACTCCGACCGCAGGTCCAGCGGCGTGCCGGTGGCCGGATGCCGCAGCTGGAGCCACGCGGCATGCAGCGCCTGCCGCGGCGTGGCCTTGAGCAGGGCCTCGGCGTCCATGCGGCTGTGGTCGGAGCGGCCTACAACGGTGCCGCCGTACATCTCGTCGCCGACCACGGCATGCCCGATGGACTGGAGGTGCACGCGGATCTGGTGCGTGCGCCCCGTTTCGAGCGCGCACCGCACGAGGTCGGCGGTGACGCCGCGCGCGACCGTCTTCACGCGGGTGACGGCGCTGCGCTCGCGCCCGTGGCTGGCGGCCTTCTCGACGATCGTCATCCGCTTGCGGTCGCTGGCGTGCCGCGCCAGCGCCTTGTCGATCTTCCGCTCGTCGGCACCCAGGTGGCCCCACGCGAGCGCCGCATAACGACGCGTGATCTTCCGGTCCTGCAGCGCGGTGCCGAGCTTCTCGTGCGCGCGCGCCGTCTTCGCGACGACCAGGAGCCCCGACGTGTCCTTGTCGAGGCGGTGCACGATGCCGGGCCGGCCTTCCTCGCCGCCGGCGAGGTTCAGCCCGCGCGCGGCGAGCGCATTGACGAGCGTGTCGTCCCAGTGGCCCGGCGCCGGGTGCACGACGAGGCCCGCGGGCTTGTCGACCACGGCCATCTCGTCGTCTTCGAACACGATGGTGAGCGGGATGTCCGCCGGCATGACCTGCCGCGGCGGCGCGCCCGCGATGACGATCTCGATCTCCATGCCGCGCTCCGGCACGAGGCTCGGCCGCACCGCTTCGCCGGCGACGCGCACGCACCGCTCGGCGATGAGCCGCGCGGCGACGGTACGCGAGATGTGCAGCTGGTCGGCGAGGAAGCGGTCGATGCGTTCGGCGCCGGAGACCGCGACGGTGAAGCGCGTCTCCGCGGGCAGCGGCACGTCGGTCTAGGACTCCGCTGGGGGCGGGCCGAGGGGCGCGACCGGGGCGACCGGCGCGGGCGGCGGCTCGGCGTGGGCGTGGGCGTGATGGCCCTCGTTCCACAGGGACAGCGCGAGCAGGATGGCGCCGCACGTCACCGCCGAATCGGCGACGTTGAAGGTCGGGAAGTGCCACGTGCCGAAGGTGAAGTCGAGGAAGTCGACGACGCCCTGCGGCGAGCGGATGCGGTCGACGAGATTGCCGGCCGCGCCCGCGCTGATCAGCGCGAGCGAATAGAGGCGGATGCCGTCACCCGCCCGCGTCGCGCGCAGCATCGAGCCGAGCACGACGAGCGCCGCCATCGAGAGGGCCATGAAGACCCAGCGCGAGAACGGGCCGACGTTGATGCCGAACGCGGCGCCCGGGTTGTAGACGAGGCGGAGCTGGAAGAACTCGCCGATGACGGGCACGCCGACGTAGCGGCGGAGCCAGACCTCGGCGGCAAGCTTGGTCGCGAGATCGAGGATCAGCACCAGGGCCACGACGCGCGCGAAGCGCCGCTGCTCAGTGGCGCTTACCATCTTCTTCCTTCGCCTTGCAGGTGATGCAGAGCCGCGCGTGCGGCAGCGCATCGAGGCGATCGTAGCCGATGTCGGCGCCGCAGCTCTCGCACTTCCCGAACTTCTCGGGGGTCGTGTACAGGCGGCGCAGCGCCTGGTTCAGGTGCCACAGGAAGCGGCCTTCCTTCGACGCCATGAGGAACGCCTTTTCGCGCTCCATCGCGTCGGTGCCCTGGTCGGCCATGTGGAACGAGTACGACGACAGGTCGCCGTCGGAGGCCTGGAGCGTGGCGTTGAAGCTCTCGTCGTAGTGCCCGAGCTCCTTGATGGCCCGCGCGCGCTCCTCCTGGAGCCGCTTCTCGAAATGCGCGAGCTGCTTCTTCGTAAGAGACATTCGCATCCTCGTTATGGTCCCGCGTGGACCTGGACTTTCGCGATCCCCACGCTCGCCTTCACCCCGTCGAGATCGAGCTCCTGCATCCCGCCGTTGCCGCCGCCGACCGCGAGGTCGAGCGCCAGCGTTTCCTCCGAAATGTACCCACGGTGCACAGCCACCGCGTCCAGCAGGGCCGCGTCGCCCGCCACCGCCAGGCGGATCCGGTCGGTCACCTCGAGCCCGGCGTCGCGGCGCATCCGCTGGATGCGGCTCACGAGCTCGCGCGCCAGGCCCTCCCGCTTCAGCGCGTCGGTCAGCGCGACATCGAGCGCCGCGAAGACCTCGCCGTCGGTCTGCACCACCAGCTCGCCCTTCGCCTGCCGGTGCACCACGAGATCGTCAGGCTCCAGCGCGTGCGGCGCGCCCTGCACCGTGATCTCGACCCGCCCGCCCTGCTCGAACCGCGCCACGTCGGCCGCGCCGAGCCGCTTGATCGCCTCCGCGGCCTCGGGCGTCGCCTTGCCGAAGCGCTTTCCGAGCGCCCGAAAGCTAGGCCGGGCTTCCAGCAATACAAGGTCGGCGCCGTGCTCGACGACCTCGACCCGCTTGACGTTGACTTCCGACTCCAGCAGCGATACGAGCTCGGCGAACAGCGCGCGGTCCACGTCGTGCGGGATCGCGGCGACGAGGCGCGCGAGCGGCTGGCGCACCTTGAGCGACGCATCCTCGCGCGCGCCGCGGGCCAGGCTCGCGAGGCGCCGCACGACGTCCATCGCGCGGGCGAGCTTCGCGTCCGCGGGCGCGCCGGCCTCGGGAAACGCCGCGAGGTGCACGCTGGTTCCCGTGAGGGCGCGGTGCAGCGCGTCGGAGAGGAAGGGCGCGGCGGGCGCGAGCAGCCGCGCCGACGTGACGAGCGCCGTGTGCAGCGTGCCGAGCGCGACCGGGTCGGCGGCGCCGCCGGGCATCCAGAAGCGGCCGCGGTTGAGGCGCACCCACCAGTTCGAGAGATCGTCCACCACGAACCCGACGATCGCGCGCGCGCCGGCGGACGGATCGTAGGCGTCCCACGCGGCGCGCACGGCCTTCACCGTTTCGTCGAGCCTGCCGAGCAGCCACCGATCGCCTAACGGCAAGCTGTCAGCTGCCGGCTGATAGCTGCCAGCTTCCCAGTCTCCGGCGTATAGCTGGAACATGTTGTACGTGTTGCGCAGCTTGTCGAGCACGTTGCCGGCGACATCGAACACCACCGACTCGTCCCACCGCTTCGCCGCCCACACCGAGCTCGACAGCAGGAAGTACAGCCGCACCGCGTCGGCGCCGTGCGTCGCGACCGCGCCCACCGGGTCGACGATGTTGCCGCGGCTCTTGGACATCTTCTGCCCCGCCGCGTCGAGCACGGTGCCGTTCACGATCACGTGCCGGTACGCCGGCTGGTCGAACACACCCGTGGCGATCGCCAGCAGCGAGTAGAACCACCCGCGCGTCTGGTCCACGCCCTCCGCGATGTAGTCGCCGGGGAAGTGCGCCTCGAACTCGGCCTGGTGCTCGAACGGATAGTGCCACTGCGCCACCGGCATCGAGCCGGAGTCGAACCACGCGTCGATGACTTCGCCGGCGCGCTTCATCGTGCCGGCGCAGCGGCTGCACTTCCACGTGTAGCCGTCGATGTGCGGCTTGTGCGGATCGAAATCCGCGGGGAGCGGCTGACCCCACTTCTGCGCCAGCGCCTCGAAGGACCCGACGACTTCGGTGTGCGACGGCTCCGCGTCGCAGATCCACACCGGCAGCGGCGTGCCCCAGAAGCGATCGCGCGACAGCGCCCAGTCGACGTTGTTCTCCAGCCATTCGCCGAAGCGGCCCGCGCCGATCTCGGGCGGATGCCAGTCCACGCCCTGGTTCAGCTCCACCATCCGCTGCTTGAACGCCGTCGTCTTCACGAACCACGACGGCCGCGGGTAGTACAGGAGCGGCGTGTCGCAGCGCCAGCAGAAGGGATAGGTGTGCTCGATCGTCTCGCGCTTCAGAAGCAGCCCGTCGGCCTTCAGCTTCTCCATGATCTTCTGGTCGGCGTCCTTCACGAAGACGCCCTCGATGTCGGACCAGGTCGTGCCCCTGAAGGTGCCGTCGGCCGCGACCGGCACGGTGTACGCGAAGTTGCCCGCCTTCAGCACCGCGAAGTCGTCGGCGCCGAACGGCGCCATGTGCACCATGCCCGACCCGTCCTCGGCCGTCACGAAATCGCCGGCGACCACTTCCCAGCGACGCCCCTCCGGCCATGGGACGACGTCGAGGGGGCGGCGGTACGTGAGGCCCACCAGCTCGCTGCCCTTCAGGCGGTAGGGCGGTTCGGCGGTAGGGCGGTATAACGGTTCGGTATCACCGCCCGGGATGATGGAGCCTGCGCGCGACTCGGCGACGATGACCTTCTTGCCGCGCCAATCCACGACCAGGTAATCCATCTCCGGGTTCACGGCGACCGCGAAGTTGCTCGTCAGGGTCCACGGCGTGGTCGTCCACACCAGCAGATGCAGATTGTCATTACCGCTGTACGGCCCCGCCGCTCTACCGCCCTCTACCGGAAAGAGCACATATACCGACGGGTCCTTCGCGGTGTCATAGCCCTGCGCCAGCTCGTGGCTCGAGAGCGCCGTCTGGCAGCGCGGGCAGTACGGCAGGACCTTGTGGCCGCTGACGAGCAGCCCCTTCTCGTACAGCCGCGACAGCAGCCACCAGACCGACTCCACGTACTCGTTATGGTACGTGACGTACGGATGGTCGTAGTCGAGCCAGTAGCCGATGCGCTCCGACAGGGACTGCCAGTCGGTCTTGTACTGCCACACGCTTTCGCGGCAGAGCCGGTTGAACTCCGCCACCGACACCTTCGCGCCGGGATGGTCCCCGATCTCCGTCTTGCCGGTGATGCCGAGCTTCTTCTCGACCTCGATCTCGACGGGGAGGCCGTGCGTGTCCCAGCCCGCGATGCGCGTGACCTGGTGGCCCTGCATCACCTGGTAGCGGCAGATCAGGTCCTTGATCGTACGGGCGAACACGTGGTGGATGCCCGGCCGGCCGTTGGCGGTCGGCGGGCCTTCGTAGAACACGAACGGCGCGCCCTTCGCCGTGTGCTCCTGCACGCGGGCAAAGAGCCGCTCGTCCTTCCACTGCTGGAGGACGGCGCGCTCGAGCTCGTCGGGCTTGCGGCCCGAGCCGAGCGCCGGGTAGCGGCGGGTCACGCGGCGAGGTCCTTCACGATGGTGCGCAGCAGCGTCGTCAGGTGCGGCTCCGCCTTCCCCGCGACGGCGATGATCTTCTCCAGCGTCGCGGGCTCGAGCGCGTCGGGCAGGCACTGGTCGGTGATGATCGAGACGCCGAGCACGCGCATGCCGCCGTGCCGCGCGACGATCACTTCCGGCACGGTGCTCATGCCGACGACGTCGGCGCCGATGGCGCGCAGCCACCGGTACTCGGCGCGCGTCTCGAGGCACGGCCCCGTCACGGCGACGTACACCCCCTCGCGCAGCGTGATGCCCTGCGCGAGCGCGACTTCGTGCGCGCGGCGCCGCAGCGCCGGATCGTAGGGCTCGGACATGTCGGGGAACCGCGGGCCCAGCGCATCATCGTTAGGCCCCACCAGCGGGTTGCCGCCCAGCAGGTTGATGTGGTCCGCGATCACCATGAGGTCGCCCGGCGCCCACAGCGGATGCATGCCGCCGCACGCGTTCGACACCAGCAGCACTTCGGCCCCGAGCGCCCGGATCGCGCGCACCGGGAACGCGACCTGCGCGAGGTCGTAGCCCTCGTAGCGGTGGAAGCGCCCCGCCATCGCCACCACGGGCACGCCGTCGAGCGTGCCGCAGATGAGGCGGCCGGCGTGCGATTCCACCGTGGAGAGCGGAAAGCCCGGGATGTCGGCGTAGGAGATTTCAGCCTCGGCCCTGATCTCGCGGCCCAGGCCGCCGAGGCCGGTGCCGAGGATGATGGCCGCGCGCGGGCGGCCGTCCCATCGCGCGCGGACGGCATCGGCCGCGGCGCGCACCGCCACGGCGTCTACTCTTCGACGATCGACTTGATCCACTTGGGCGATGACTTCCTGCTCGCGGCGTCGGGGGCGGGGGTGATCGTGCCGGCGACCTTGCCGAAGGCGAAGGCTTCGCTGGAGGCGAGCGCCTCGAGCTCCGCCTTCTGCCGCTCGACCAGCGAGCGCAGGCTCGTGAGGTATGCGTGGTGCTTCTGGGCCATCTGCTGGCCCGACACTTCGAGGCGCTCCAGCTCGCGCCGCGCGCGCTCCAGCCGGCGCTCGGCGTCGGCCTCGGCCTCGCGCACGATCATCTGCGCCTCGCGCTCGGCCTGCTCGCGGGTCTCGGCGCGCAGCTGCTGGGCGGAGACGAGCGCGTCGTTCATCGCCTTCTCGCGCACCCGGAAGTCCTTCAGCTGCTCCTCGGCGATGCGCACGCGCTCCTCGAGCACGATCTTCTCGCGCACCAGGCGCTCATGCTCGTCGGCGACGCGCGAGCGGAAGTCCTCGACTTCCAGCGTGTCGTAGCCGCGCATGGCCTTCCTGAACTCCGTCTTCCGGACGTCCAGCGGGGTGAGGCGAAACTCGTCGCTCATGGCTTCCGCTCTCCGAAAAGGACCGTTCCCAGCCTGACCAGTGTCGCGCCTTCTTCCACGGCGATCTCAAAGTCCGATGACATGCCCATCGACAGCTCCCACGCACGCGTGGCGGGTCCTGCCTGGTCCGTGGCGAGCCGCCCACGCAGTTCCTGCAGCCCGCGAAACGTGGCCCGCACCACTGCCTTGTCGTCCGTGAAGGGCGCCATCGTCATCAGGCCCTTCAGCGCCAGGTGCGGCAGCGACTGCACGTGCCTGACGAGCGCTTCCGCGTCCTCCGGCAGGGCGCCGTCCTTCTGCGCTTCGCGCGCGACGTTCACCTGCACGAGCACGTCCTGCACCAGGTCCTTCGCCGCCGCTGCCTGCTCGAGCGCGTCGGCGAGGCGGATCGAATCGACGGAATGGATCAGCGCAAAACGACCGACCGCCTGCTTCGCCTTGTTGCGCTGGAGGTGGCCGATCAGGTGCCAGTTGACCGGCGGGCCGGCCCACTGATCCTGCTTGGCCACTGCCTCCTGTACCTTGTTTTCGCCGACGTCCGTCAGCCCCGATGCCACGGCGTCTGCCACCGCCGCGAGGGGGTGGGTCTTCGTGACGGCGACGATGCGCACCTCGGCGGGGTCACGTCCGGCGCGCGCGGCGGCCTGCTGGATCCGGGCGTGGACGGCCTCAAGGTGCATAGCCGTAAGAATTTAGCCGATGCGCCCCCCAAGTGCGAGGGGAGGCGCCGTGGCTTGCCAAAACCCCAGCGTCCGCGCCAACTTCTACAGGTGTCGAAGAAGACTGCACCCGGCCGCCGGTCGGTCGCCGCTCCCGCCATCATCGCTTCCGCCGCCGTGCTCACCATGGTGTTCGTGGCCTGCTCGAGCGTCCTCGGCATCAGCCTGAGCCCGCTTCGCATCGTCGGGCGTATCCAGGTGATCGGCGACGCCGGCGGCAGCTGGGGCGCACCCTGGGAGGCGATCGCGCGACCGCCCTCCTCATATCAGCAGGACGCGCTGGTTTCCCTGGTCCGCACCACCACGCAGCTGGCGCTGGGCGGCCTGGCGGTCGCCGCGCTGTCGCTGGTCCTGCACACGGTCAGCCGCATCCTGGCGATGTGGCGGCCGCTCGCGATCCGCTGCGCGCTCGGCGCGACGCTGCGTCACCTCGTGGCGCTCGTGGGGACGCAGATGCTGCGGCTCGTCCTCACGGGCTGCGCGATCGGCATCGGCGCGGGCGCGATCCTGCTCGCGGGTCTCGCCGCGCGGTGGCCGGTGCTCTTCAGCCGCCCGTCGGCGGGCGCGGCGCTCGTCGCGGCCCTGCTCGCGACCGTGGTGGCGGTGGCGATCGCCGCGTCGGTGACCCTCACGCTCCTGCTCGTGCTGCAGCGCGGCGTCCGCTCGGTGAGCGAGCTGCACGGCGTGCACGTGACGGCCGGCGCGGGCCTGCAGCTGATCCAGGCGAGCCTCGCGGTCGTCCAGCTCGCGGGCCTGCTCGTCGTGACGTACGGCTGCGCGCTGATCCTGCGCGCGTCGGCGACGTCCGTCGCCCTCGGAGACGCGGCCGCGCGCGACTCGGTCACGACGACCGCGCTCGTCCTGCCCCAGCCGGCCGGCGTGCCGTGGACGCGCGCGGGACGCCTGCGTGCCGCGCTTCCGCTCGTGGCCGCCGAGGGCTCGCGCACGACGATCAGCAGTCCCGACGCCTGGCTCGGCATGGGCAAGGCGGTCGCCGCGCTCGGCATCTGCGGCGAGTGCCGCATCGGCGCCAGCTTCTATCCGCTCAATCCGGGCGTCGCGCGCGTGGTGGCCATCGCGCCCGGCGCGCTGCGGGCGCGGCGGATCACCCGCGTCGGGCGCGAGTTCGACGCGGCTGACACGTTAGGCAGCGCGCGCGTCGCCGTCCTGAACATTGCGGCGGCGCGCCTGTTCTATCCCGGCGGCAACCCGATCCTCCGGCCGCTGCGCATCGGGACGAACAACGCCGAGTATGCGGTGGTGGGCATCGCGCACTTCGAGGCGCCGCCGGTCTTCGGCAACGGCGCCGCCGTTCCGGTCGTCTTCGTCCCCATTCTCCAGCACCCGCCGGTGACCTCGGACGTCACGGGGCCGCCGGGCGCGTGGGACAGCATCCGGGCGCGGGTGCGCACGATGCCGGCCGACGCGCCGAGCTTCGGCAATCCGCGGCCGTTCAGCGAGCGCATGCAGGAGTTCATCGACCCCATCACCTGGTTCGGCGCGCTCTTCGCGGGACTGGCCGGCTCGGCAACCGGGATCGCGGCCTACTCGCTGGTCGCGGTGATGATCCAGATGGTGGCGCTCCGGGAGCGCGACATCGCGATCCGGATGGCGATCGGCGCCGACGCGGGTCGCATCGAGCGCTGGATCCTGGGCCGCACGCTCTGGATGACGGTCGCCGGCACCGCGCTCGGCCTGACCGGGGCCCGGTGGCTCGGCGTGCTGCTGCACGGGCCGCAGTCGGAGGCCGGCGACGTGGCCTGGCTCGCGCTGATGGTGGCGGGGTTCGGGGCGTTAGGCGCGCTGGCGAGCCTGCTCCCGGCGCGGCGCGCGGCGCGGATCGAGCCGGCGAAGGTGTGGGCGCGGGTCGGGTGATCGCCCGCGGGCTTCAATCCCGGGGACGCACCTCGAAGCTGACCTGCGCACGCCCCGCAGGCCGGTCGCCGGCGCGGTCGAGCGCCTCCAGTCGCAGCAGGTAGCGGCCCGGCGGCAGCCGCTCGGGCGTGATGTCCACGACGTCGCGCGTGACCGCGCCGCTCTCGGGTGCCGGCGTCTCGCGGTCGAAGCGAAGCTGCACCGCGCCCAGCCACTGGTCGCGCGCGCCGTCGCGCTCCGGATGGTCGCTGCGCAGCAGCAGGTAGGTCGCGGTGTAGCGCACCGCCCCGCCGTCGTTCACCAGCCCGTACAGCTCCGCGTACACGCGCATCGCCTCGCCCTCGGCGAAGACGAGCGTGCGACGCACACGGCGCAGCATGTCCCAGCGGCCGGGATTCGTCGCCGGCCATGCGGGCGCGAGCAGGAGGTCGCTGATCGACGGCGCCGCGAACGCGCGCGCGTCGAGGCCCAGCTCCTGCCGGCCCAGCTGGCTGGAGTCTCGCGCATGGGCAATGAGCAGGTGCCGGCCCGGCCGCGCGTCGAGCAGCACGGCGCCCGCGGGCGAGCGCCGCACCTCGCCGCCCGTGCCCACGTCGCCGAGCGTGGCGGCCAGCATGCCGCGCGTTGAGATCACGGCGATCTCGGTCGTGCCGGGCTGCGCGCCCGCGAACTGCGCCGTCCAGACGCCGAATTCGAGCGGCGCGGGCTGTGACGTCTCGTCGCGGGTGAGCGCCGTCCGCATCGCTTCGAACTGCCGCTCGTTCATCGAGCGGAAGACCATCTCGCTCACCGTGCGCTGGCCGAAGCTGAACGCCGACGGCCGCGCGATGCGCACGTCGCCGATGGACTCGTAATGCCAGAGCTCCACGTCCGGCACCGAGCACCGCGCGTCGGCGGTGTTCTTCCCGCCGAGGGTGAAGCCGCCGGGCCGGCCGAAGCGCAGGTACAGGATGCCGCGGTCGTCGAGGCCGGTGGACAGGTTGTAGCCCACGCGCGCGGCGACGCTGTCGACGCCGCGCAGGTCCATGTTCAGCGGCACGAAGATCGTGCGGTCGAAGAAGCCGAGGCCGAGCCGCGCCGCCTCGTCGTCGGTCAGGCCGTTGAAGGCGCCGGGCGACATGCGCGCCTGGTCGGTCGCGCGGCCGCCGGCCGCGGGCTGCTGGATTCCGAGCGCCATCGCGCGCTCGCGATCGTAGCCGCCGATCCGCGCCTGCGCGCCCATGCGCGCCTCGTCGGGTCCGTTCAGGCGGATGAACCGTTCCGGCTGCGGGACCGCGACCTCGGTCATCTCGCAGCGCTGGTAGAAGTCGCGCTCCCCGCGCGCCGGCTCGAGGTTCAGCGCGCGGGCGATCTGCGAGCGGTGGTACGTGACGAGCGGATGCACGAGGGGATAGTTGCGCCGCGCATAGCGCAGCCGCTGGAAATGCTCGGCCACGCGGGCGTTGGCGCCGGCGAAGAGGTCGGGATTCCGGCGCGCCCAGAAGGCGGTGAGCCAGGCGCCGCGATCCTCCGCCGCGAGGCGGTCCCACGCGCGGATTTCCTCGGGACGCGCCACGCCCACCGCCTGGGTCCACAGCGCCGCCAGCGTATCGCGCTCGGCATGCGCGAGGGCACGCGCGTAGAACGCGGCGCCCCGCTCCGCGTCGCCGGCCTCGAACGCGCTCTGCGCGCGCCACGCCAGCCACGCGGGATTCGCGCTGTCGGTCTCGAGCAGGCGGTCGAGGATCGAGTCGGCGATTGGATACAGCTCGTCCTCGATGTCGAGCCACGCCATGCGCGCCCGCACGTCCGGCAGCGCCTCGAACTTCTCCAGGCGGTCGCGCATGCGCCGCCGCGCGCCCGCGTTGCGGAACAGGAGCAGCCACTGGCCCCAGGCCCCGGGATGGAGCGGATCGAGCTCCATCACGCGCTCGAGCCCGCGGCGGGCGATGCCCTCGCCGTCGTCGCCGCCGAGGTAGATGCCGACCTGCGCATAACGATAGGCCGGCGCGGGGTCCGCCGGCGCGCGGCGCATCGCCTCCTCGTACGCGCGCAGCGCCTGGAAGCGGCCGGCCGGCATGCGCCGGAAGTAGGCGTCGCCCAGGGTGAGCCAGGCCGCCGGGTCGCGGTAATTGCGCGTCGCGTACTGCTCGGCGAACCGGATGGCGGGCTCGACGCGCCCGTCGCGCAGGGCCGCCTGCGCGCTGTCGAGCAGCGGGGTCCAGCGCGAGGCGGGCGCCTGCGCGCGCGCCGGCGCGGCGGACAGCGGCGCCAGGGCGCACGCCAGCACGGCGGCGCGCATCGGGGAACGTCTGGAGGAGATCATGGAAACGAGGGCGAACCCCTGGGGATCCGCCCTCGTATGCTACCCGGAAGGTGCGTCAGCGTTTCGAGGAGTCCCGCCTGCCGCCGCGGGCGGTGTCCCGCGCGGCCGTCGAGTCGGCGCCGCCGGGCAGCAGGCTCGGATTGCCCACCGCCTCCATCTGCTGGATGAAGGCCGTCACCTCGGGATTCGGCGACAGCTTCGCGTACTTCTTGTAGTTCGCGATCATCGCCGGGATGTCCGCGGTGCGGCGGTAGGCGTCGCCGAGCGAGTAGTACACGAACGCGAGGTTGCCGGCGATGTTCTCGTCGGTCGGGTCGAGCTTCAGCGTGTCCGCCTCGAACAGGCCCGCATAACGATAGATGTCCCACGCCAGCTGCCGCGTGCGCTCCACGTCCATCACCGTGCCGAGCGCGCCGTCGACGCGGCCCGGGCCCGTGCTCACCGTGTCGGGCCACAGCTTGAAGTTGAACCCCTGCTGCGTGACGTAGCGGCTCAGCCCCATCCGGTCGGTGCCGGCCGTGAGCGACCACCAGATCGGGCGCTTGCCCAGCTGCTCCTGGATCAGGCGGAGCACCATGATGTCCTTCACGTACATCGGCGTGTTGGCGGCGTACGTGTGCCGGATGGTGCCCGCGCGGAACTCGAACGCGTTGGGCAGCAGCATCGGCTGGATCGCGTTGATCTGGTCGTCGTTGAACGTGTGCAGGCACATCGGCCGGCCGCGCGTCAGGTCGGGACGCCGGCGATGCGCGCGATCGGCCCACGCGTTGAGCGAATCCAGCTGCTGGTCCGTGCACGAGGGCGGCGGGCCCACGGTGGCGCTGTCGCCGAAGAGGCGCACCGCGTTCGAGTCGGGGCGATACGGCCGCGCCGGGAGGTCGCGCAGCTGGCGGATGTACCAGTCGGTATTGATGAGCGACAGGTTCACCACCATCACGTCCTGCCGCACGCCCTCCACTTCCTGGAGGTACCAGAGCGGGAAGGTATCGTTGTCGCCGTTGGTGAAGAGCAGGCCGTAGGGCTCGACGCCGATCAGCATGTCGTACGCGAAGTCGCGCGGCAGCATCGCGGCGGGACTGTGCTTCCGGCTCGCGGCGCCGAAGTTCAGCGTGAACGGCACCAGCGCCAGGAGGAAGACCGGCGCGGCGACCGCCGCGTTCGACTGGAAGCGCTCGCGCAGCCGCTGGAACACCGCGGCGATCCCGAGGCCGGCCCACAGGCCCCAGAAGACGAACGAGACCGTGTAGAAGTAGTCGCGCTCGCGCACCTCGTGCGCTTCACGGTCGGGGAAATACTCGTAGCCGACCGAGAAGCCGGGCTTGAAGTTCAGGTAGATGATGAGCCCGATGCTCGTCGTCGCGAAGATGCCGGCGATGAACCACCAGGTCCCGCGGTCCCACTTCCGGTGCTCGATCAGGCCGAAGACGCCGAGCGCGATGAAGAGCAACGTGAACGGCAGCCGCATCGGGGCGAGCACCGCCATCTGGCGCTGCAGCGAGGCCGACCACTGCCAGTCGAAGTACTGGAAGTAGTTGAGCAGCTGGAGCCCGAAGATCTGCAGCGTGCGCCCCGGGTTGTCGGGCCCGTGCGAGAACATCGGGTTGTCGAGCGGGCCGCGCGGCGGGTACTGCTCGCGCCCGATGACCGCCCAGAGATTCTGCCAGGTCGACGGATCGGCTTCGCTGATGAACGGATGCAGGCCGGCGCGGATGTAGAGGTACGCGTACGTCGAGATGCCGGCGCAGGCCACCAGGAAGGCCATCACCGCGAAGAGGCCGGAGCCGGCCCGGAAGGCGAGGACCGCGGCCGCGAGGAACGCCAGCAGCCCGAGGCCGATGATGGGCTTGCTCGCGATGCCCACGCCGACCATCACCACCCAGAGGCTGCTCGCGCACGCCCACTGCGCCCACTGCACCGCCCGCTCCGCCGGGTCGCGGGCCGGGTCGGCCCGCAGCACGTAGAAGAGGTAGGCGATGATCGCGGGGCCGCAGAGCAACGCCATCAGGTGGTTGCCTAACGCGGCGCCGAGCACGTAGATCAGCAGCAGCAGCTCGTGCGCGCCACGCGGGCCGCCGCGGTCGCGCCGCCAGAGCCAGCAGAGCCACGCGATCAGGCCGATCGAGAACATCGCGACCTGGTAGACCTCGGTCTCGTTCGAGTTCTGCCAGTTCGTGAAGCAGAAGGCGCCGCACAGCGTCGCGGCCATCGCGCCGCCGACGCGGAACAGCTTCGCGCTCGCCTCGTCCATGCCGCGGCTGCCCGCCCGCAGCGTCTCGTGCAGGAAGAGGAAGAGGAACGCCGCCGACCCCGCGCTGAACGTCGCGCTCATGAGATTGGTCTTCACCGCCGTCGTCAGCCCGGGGATCAGCATGTCCCACACGCGGCCCAGCACGATGAAGAGCGGCGTGCCCGGCGGATGCGGAATGCCGAGGATGTGCGAGCTGGCGATGAACTCTCCGGCATCCCAGAACGTCACCGTCGGGGCCAGCGAGATCACGTAGCCGAGCAGCACCACGAGGAAGGCGACACCCGCCATGGCATAGGGCGGGCGTGCGATGTTCGTGTCCGAAAACTCGGCACGAGAGGCTTTTGCGGCGGTCGCGGTCATGGTCATTCTACAGTTGTAGTAGACAACAGGATGGGCTAAAGATCAAGGGGTAGCCGTTTCCATGCTAGTGCCGGCTACCGGGAGGGGGGCGCCGGTGGCCAGGAGATCCTTGAGCCGGGCGAGCGAAATGCCCCGCTCCAGCTGGCCGCGGCGGGTGACGGAAATGGCGCTGGTCTCCTCGCTGACGACGAGCACGATGGCGTCGGTTTCCTCCGAAAGGCCGAGGGCGGCGCGGTGCCGCGTGCCGAGCGACTTGTCCTGGACGGGGAACTGCGTGAGGGGGAGGATGCAGCCGGCGCCGATGATCTCGTCGCCGCGCACGATCAGCGCGCCGTCGTGCAGCGGCGAGTACGGCGTGAAGATCGTGGTGATGAGGTCGGCCGACACCCGCGCGCTCAGCCGCGTGCCGCTGTCGATGTAGTCGGAGAGGCTGATCTCGCCCTGCACCGCGATGATCGCGCCGGTGCCGGCGCGGCTCAGGCGGTCCACGGCCTCGGTGATCTCCTCGGCCATCGCGTGCGCTTCGCCGCGGTAGAAGAACCGCATCAGGCGCGACTGGCCCAGGCGCGCGAGCCCGCTGCGCAGCTCCGGCTGGAAGACGATGAGCAGCGCGAACGCTCCGTAGGTGAGGATCAGCCCCAGCAGGTAGCTGATCATCGTGAGCTTCAGCAGCACGGCGGCGACGTACGCCGCGCCGAGCAGCACGAGGCCCAGCAGGATGTGGATGGCGCGGGTGCCGACGAGGAACAGCAGGCCGCGGTAGATCACCGCCGCCACGATCAGGATCTCGATGACGTCGCGCAGCTGGGGGACGAGGAAGGCGAAGCGGCTATCCATGCGCCGCCACGATCGCGTCGGCCACGTCCAGGGCTTCGCGGGCCGCCGCCACGTCGTGCACGCGGAAGACGGAGGCGCCGCGCAGGCGCGCCGCGACGCACGCGGCGGCCGTCGCGCCGTCGCGGTCGGCGGCGGCCTTGCCGGTAATGGCGCCGAGGAAGCGCTTGCGCGAGGGGCCGACGAGGACGGGGTGGCCTAACGAGACGAACGCCTCCAGGCGGGCGAGGATCGCCAGGTTCTGCGTCCCCGTCTTGGCGAAGCCGAGGCCGGGATCGAGCACGATGGCGCCGGGCGCGATGCCGGCGGCCAGCGCCGCGTCGCGCCGCGCCGCCAGCTCGCGCGCGACGTCGGCGACGACGTCGGCGTAGGTCGCGTGGTCATCCATGGTCCCGGGCTCGCCGCGCATGTGCATGACGATAACCCCCGCGCCGATATCCGCCACCGCGCCGGCCATCGCCGGATCCTTCGCCAGCCCCGACACGTCGTTCACGATCTCGGCGCCCGCGGCGACGGCGAGGCGCGCCACGGCGGCGCGCCGCGTGTCGATCGAGAGCGGGAGGCCGAGCGGCGCGAGCGCCTTGATGACGGGAATGACGCGATCGAGCTCCTCGCGCTCGCTGACGGCCGCGGCGCCAGGCCGCGTGGACTCGCCGCCGATGTCGATGATGTCGGCGCCCGCGCGCTGCATCGCTTCCGCGGCGGCGCATGCGTCGGAGGCCGCCAGGTGGCGGCCTCCGTCGCTGAAGGAGTCGGGCGTGACGTTGAGAATGCCGGCGACGAGGGCGCGCGTGAGCGGCAGCTCGCGCCGCGCCGTCCGCCAGCGGGCCGCTGGCGGCGGCGGCCTCAAGCCGGGCTCGGCGCCTGGTTCGGGATGAGCGGGCGCGCCGGCGTGTGCACCGGCGTCGCGAGCGGGGCCGGCGGCAGCGGCGCCGCGGGCGGCATCGACGGCGGCCGCGGCGGCAGGTCCTCGCCGCGCATGATCGCGTCGACTTCCTCACGGTCGATGGTCTCGCGGTCGAGCAGCACCACCACCATGCGGTCGAGCAGCTCGCGCTTCATTTTCAGGATCTCGAGCGCCCGGTCGTACGCCTCGTCGAGCAGCCGCTTGATCTCCTCGTCGACCATCTGGCTCATGCGCTCGCTCACGTCGCGGCGCTGGCTGATCTCGCGGCCGAGGAAGATCTCCTGCTCGCGGTCGCCCACGGCCATCATGCCGACCTTGTCGCTCATGCCGAAGCGCGTGACCATGCGCCGCGCCATCGCCGTCGCCTGCTCGATGTCGCCCGCCGCGCCGGTGGTGACCTTCCCCGACCCGAACACCAGCTCCTCCGCGACGCGGCCGCCGAACGACGCGACCAGCATGCCCTCGAGCCACTCGCGGGTGTGGTTGTGGCGGTCCTCCTCCGGCTGCCAGGCCGTCATGCCTAACGAGCGACCCCGCGGCACGATGGTGACCTTGTGGATCGGGTCGAGGCCGGGGACGTTCAGCGAGACGATCGCGTGGCCCGCCTCGTGGTACGCGGTGAGGCGGCGCTGCTCCTCGGTCAGGACCAGGCTCCGGCGCTCCACGCCGTAGATGACCTTGTCCTTCGCGTCCTCGAAGTCCGACATGTCGACCTGCGTCTTGTTGCGGCGCGCGGCCAGCAGGGCGGCTTCGTTCACCAGGTTCGCGAGGTCCGCGCCCGACAGGCCGGGCGTCCCCTTCGCCACGCTGGCGAGGTTGACGTCGTTGGCGAGCGGGATCTTGCGCGTGTGCACCCGGAGGATGCCTTCGCGACCCTTCACGTCGGGGGCGTCGACCACGATCTGGCGGTCGAAGCGCCCGGGACGGAGCAGCGCGGGATCGAGCACGTCGGGCCGGTTGGTCGCGGCGATCAGGATCACGCCGTCGTTCGACTCGAAGCCGTCCATCTCCACGAGCAGCTGGTTCAGCGTCTGCTCGCGCTCGTCGTGTCCGCCGCCGAGGCCGGCGCCGCGGTGGCGGCCGACGGCGTCGATTTCGTCGATGAAGATGATGCAGGGCGCGTGCGCCTTGCCCTGCTCGAAGAGGTCCCGCACGCGCGAGGCGCCGACGCCGACGAACATCTCGACGAAATCGGAGCCCGACATCGAGAAGAACGGACGGCCCGCTTCGCCGGCGACGGCCTTGGCGAGCAGCGTCTTGCCGGTGCCCGGAGGCCCGACGAGCAGCGCGCCCTTCGGCAGCCGGCCGCCGAGCCGCGTGAACTTCTGCGGGTCCTTCAGGAACTCGATGATTTCCTCGAGCTCGACCTTCGCCTCATCGCAGCCCGCGACGTCGGCGAACGTGAGCTTCGGCGTGTCGCCGGTGAGCAGCTTGGCCTTCGACTTCCCGAACTGGAAGGCGCGGCCGCTGCCGGCCTGCACCTGGCGGAACATGAACAGCCAGAAGCCGATGAGCACGAGCCACGGCAGCAGCGTCACCAGCACGCTCACGAAGCCGGGGCGCGCCTTCTTCGCGCTCATGGGCACGCCGGCGTCGCGCAGCTTCTGGGCGAATTCCTGCGATGCCTCGAACGGCAGCTGCATGGTGAAGCGGCTGACGTCGCGCGCGCCGACCCGCTCCGGCGTCTTGAACTCGCCGCGCACGTCGCGCAGGTCCTCGATCTCCACCCGGCGCACGTTGCCGCGCTCCAGCGCGGTGACGAAATCGCTGTACGGGATCTCCGGCGCTTCGCCGCTCCGCTTCGCGGTGAGCTGGAAGAAGATGACCGGCACGAGAATGACGATCATCCAGAACGCGACCGTCTTCGACAGTCGGGCCCAGGAGAATTTCGGAGGCGGAGGAGGCAATCGGTCAGCCATTGGTTCCTTGTCGCGCTTCGACGCTTCGACGCTTCAGCGCTTCGACGTGTTATTCCGCCAGGCTCGCCACGAACGGCAGGTGGCGGAAGTCTTCCGCGTGGTCGAGACCGTACCCGACCAGGAATTCGTTCGGCGCCCTGAAGCCCAGAAAACGGGCCTGCTTGGAGAGCACGCCATCCGCGAGTCCCTTGTCGAGCAGTGCGCAGATCTCGAGGCTCTTCGGCTTCCGCGCCCCCAGCAGCTCCACCAGGCGGTTCAGCGTCCGGCCACTATCAATAATATCCTCGACGAGAAGGATATGTTTCCCCTCGAGACGGGTTTCCGGATCGTAGACCAGCCGGACGTTCCCACTCGAGACCTTTTCGGAGCCGTACGAGCTGGCGACGATGAAATCCACCTGCAGCGGCCGCTCGATGGCCCGCACCAGGTCGCTCACGAAGATGAAGCTCCCCTTCAGCAGCCCCAGGACCAGCAGCTCGCCGTCGGGATAGGCCTGGCGGATCTCCTCGCCGAGCTCGTCGACGCGCGCGGCGATCGCCGACGGCTGGTACACGATGCGGGCGACCTTCCGCCCTCCCATCAGGTGCGCGACATCAGCGGGCTGCAGCATCCATCCTCACGCAGAGAGTGCCAGGCTCGGGAATCGCCGCCGCGGCGCGGCAGACGCCGGGAATCCAGACCGGCTCGCCGTCCCGCAGGACGACGGGCCAGGCGCCGCGGTCGAGCCGCGGCAGCCGTTCCTCCATCAGCAGCTTCGCGACGGTGCGCCGCCCGGTGCCGCCTAACGGGACGAGCCGGGCGCCCGGGTCCGGCAGCGCGAGCGCGAGCGCGCCCGGCGCGATCCACGTCGTCCACCCTTCGCGCGGCAGCCGGGCCGGCGCGGGCTCGGTGCGCCAGGCGATGCTGACGCCCCCCAGCTCCTCGCGGCCCTGCGCGCCCTCGAGGCGCTGCGGCCCGCCCGTTCCCGGCCGTGCCCGCGCCAGCACCACGCGGTCGAACGACGCTTCGGCCGTCACGCCGTCGCCGAGGTCGAGCGTCCTGCCGCTCGCCGCGACCCGCGCGAGCTCCGCCACCCGCAGCGCCTGGGCGGGACCGAGCCGCAGGCCGGCGCGATGCGCCGCCGCCCGGAGCAGGCGGCCCGCTAGAAGGGAATCGTACCCTTGCAGTCCGGGCCGGGCAACGTCGATGCGCCCCTCCGTCACGCGGAGGTCCAGCGCCGGCAGCGTGTCGAGCAGCAGGTCCCACGCGGCGACGTCGTCGCGCGCATGTGACGCCACGCCGAGCAGCGCGGCGTCGGCCTCCGCGCCCATGCGCGCGCGGAGCACCGGCAGCACCGCGGCCCGCAGCCATGACCGCGTGTGGCGCGGGTCGGCGTTCGCGGGATCGTCGAAGGGCGCGAGACCCGCCGCGCGCACCTGCTCCAGCAATTCCCGATGCCGGAAGGGAAGCAGGGGTCGCACCAGGCCGCGGGGGCCGAGGGGGGCGATGCCGGCGAGACCCGCCGGGCCGCTGCCGCGCAGCAGGCGCAGCAGCACCGTCTCGACCTGGTCGTCGGCGTGGTGCGCGGTGACGAGAAAGGCCGCGCCGCGATCGTCCTGCACCGCCCGGAGAAACGCGTACCGGGCGTCGCGCGCCGCCGTTTCCGAGGCCTCGGCGCCGAGTCCCAGCCGGCCGATGACGGTCTCGATGCCATAGCGCTCGCGCGCGACGCGCGCGACCTCGTCCGCGACGCGGCCGCTGTCCGGGTGAATGCCATGATCCGCGTGCGCGACGAGCAGAGAGCAGCCGGGTGGCGGCGTAGTGGCGAAGAGATCGAGCAGCGCGAGCGAATCGGGACCGCCGGACACGGCGAGGAGCGCCAGGCCGGGCGCTCGAAACAGCCCGGCACGGGCCACATGCTCGGCCACGCGCGTCGTCAGCGCCGTCATGCGGTGAAAGCTACCGCCGGCCGCGCCCCTCGCGCTCCGCGGCCTCGGCCCGGTCGTGGGCCTCCATCCGCACGATCGCGCGCTCGCCGCGGCGCAGGTCGTCGACGTCGACGAGAATGATGACGGCGCCGTCGATGCGGTTGTCCATCGTGCGGTAGGGGCGGATGCGCAGCGAATACAGGCGGCCGCCGCGGTCCACCACTTCCTCTTCATGCGTCTTCATGGTCTCGATGACCTGCGTGAGCAGCGGCTCCAGGTCCGTGCTCAGCGTCATCTTGAGGTCGGTGAGCGGCCGGCCGACATCAGTGGGGAGCAGGTTGAGCAGCTTCTCCGCCATCGGGGTGAAGCGGCGGATCCGCAGGTCGAGGCCGAGCATGACGATGGCCAGCTGCACCGAGTTCAGCAGGTTGATGAAGTCGTTGTTGCTCTGCATCAGCTCGACGTTGCGAGCCTGGAGCTCGTCGTTGACGGTCGCGAGCTCCTCGTTGCTCGACTGGATCTCCTCCTTCGACGTCTGCAGCTCCTCGTTGATGCTCTGGAGCTCCTCGTTCGCGGACTGCGCTTCCTCGTTCGCGGACTGGAGCTCCTCGTTCGCCGCCTCCTGCTGCTCGATCACGGACTGCAGGTACTCGCGCGTGGCGGCGAGCTCGGCGCTCAGGCGCGCCGCCTCGCTCCGGCTCTCCCGCTCCGCGATCTTCGCGCGGCCGGGCACCCGCGCCGGCGAACGGCTGGAGCGCGCCGGCCGCCGGTCCGCCTCCTCGAACAGCACCAGGAACGCCCCGCCGCGCTGCCCTACCAGCGGTACCGGGATCACCTCGATGTTCACGGGGTGGTAGCCCCCGTTGGTCTTCACGGCGATGTTCTCGGCGCGCACCGCGGCGGCGTCCCTGCGCGCCCGCTCGAGCAGATTGCGGACCGGGACGAGAAGTCCCTCGCGGAGCAGCTTCGGCAGGTGCAGGCTGGCGCGTCCGGGCGCCGGCGCGAGATAGCGGCCCGTATCGCCGCGAAACTGCAGCACCTCGTATTCCGCGTTGACCAGCACGCCCGCGGGTGCATAACGATTGAGCAGCACGCGCTCGGCCTCGCGCTGCGGGTCCACCGGAACCGGGTGGGCGCGGACCGACGGCGCTTCGCCGCCCCGCGGCGGCCGGCGCTCGGCGTACGGCTGCCCGAACGACATGACCGGCGCGTGGGTGACGTTCCGCTTGCGGTAGATCTTGTGCTTCGGGTCTTCCAGCTCGAAGAAATCCCGGTAGCTGCCGATCGTCTCCGAGTTGCCCAGCCAGAGGTAGCCGCCGGGCCGCAGCGCGTAGTGCAGCACCGGGATCAGCCGCTGCTGCGCCGACGCGTCGAGGTAGATCAGCAGGTTTCGGCAGCTCACCATGTCGATGTGCGAGAACGGCGGCGACGACAGCACGTTGTGCTGCGCGAAGATCACGCGCTCGCGGATCGTCTTGCTGACGCGGTAGTGTCCGTCGGTTTCCAGGAAGAAGCGGCGCAGGCGGTCCGGCGCCACGTCCTCCGCGATGCTCTGGGGATAGAGGCCGGCGCGCGCCCGCTCGATCCCGGCGCCGTTGAGATCGGTCGCGAAGACCTGGTAGGGCAGCGGGCGTCCGAGCTGCTCGCCGAACTCGGCCAGGAGGATCGCGATGGAATAGGCCTCCTCTCCGGTCGAGCACCCCAGCACCCACACGCGGATCTGCTCGGCGCGCGTGCGGCCTTCGGCGAGGCGCGGCAACACCTTCTCGCGCAGCGCCTCGAACGATTCCGGGTTCCGGAAGAAGCGGGTCACGCTGATCAGCACGTCATGGAACAGCGACTCGAGCTCGCGGGGATGCTTGCGGATGAACCGGATGTATTCGCTGAGGGTGCCGAGCTTGTGCAGCACCATGCGGCGGTGAATCCGTCGCAGCAGCGTGGTCTTCTTGTAGCCGCTGAAGTCGGTGTCGGTCCCGTCGCGCAGCAGGTCGATGATCTGCCCCAGCTCCGCCACGCGCAGGCTTTCCTCCGACGCCGGCGCCGCGCCCGCCACCAGCGGGTGGCTGGCGATGCGGGCGATCTCGAGCGCGATCTCGTCGGGAGGAAGGATGAAATCCACGTGACCCGCGGCGATGGCGGCGCGCGGCATCGCACCGTGCTGCGCGGTGTCATCCTGCGCGAACGTCAGCCCGCCCGCCGCGCGGATCTCCGCCAGCCCCGCGGTCCCGTCGTTCGAAGTCCCCGAGAGCACCACCCCGATGCAGCGGTAGCCGCATTCCTCGGCCAGCGACGTGAAGAAGTGATCGATCGCGCGCCCATGGCCCTTGCGCTGCGTCACGCTCAGCCGGCCGCCGCTCACCACCAGGTCCGCGCCGGGCGGAATCACATAGACGTGATCCGGCGCCATCACCGGATGGTCTTCGACCTGGCGCACCGGCATGGAGGAAACGCGCGAGAGAATTTCCGGCAGGGCGCTGCTGTGGTCGGGAGCGAGGTGCGAGATGAGGACGTACGCGAAGCCGGTATCCGGCGGAAGAGCCTTGAGGAACTGCGAGAAGGCGTCGAGCCCGCCGGCGGACGCTCCGACGCCGACGACGGTGAACGGCGCCCGCTGATCCGGCGTCGTCGCCGCTGCGGAATCCGGCGTCGCACGCGGAGCCCGGCGCGTGGACCGCGCCCGGGCCGGCGTCTTGCTCTTCTTTTTCTTCGCCATGAAACACCTGCACGATGAATGGGCGCGGGGCGAGCGTAAGAATCGCACCGCGATGGGCACAAATCCAGCAGCGGCATAGATTGGTGGCCATGCATCGTCACGTGCTGCTGGCCTGCCTGGCGCTCGCCGGCTGCGCCGGCCGCGAGGCCTCGCGGGACGTCACCGCCGATTCGGGTGGCGCGCCGCGCGTCGAACCGGGCAGCGTTCCGGGCGCGGCGATGCTGGAGCTCTGGCAGCTTCGGCCCGGCATCACGCTGCGGGAGTGGAAGGCGGCGCATCCCGACGAAGCCGTCACGGGATCCGACACGTCGGCGATGTCCGCGCAGCTCGGCCCCTGGTGCGCCGGGGTGCAGCGGCCCGCCATCCTCGGCCAGCGCCTCCTGATGCGCACGGCATTCTTCTATCCTCCCGATCCCGACAGCACGGTCGCGCTGCGCGACAGCGCCGCCGATCTCGTGCTGGACTGCCGGCTCGGACTGGTGTGGACGCGCACGGAGATACCCGATTCCTCCGCGGCCGCGGCGCTGGCCGACTCGCTCGCCACGCTGCTGGCCCAGGCGTGGGGGCCGGCGGTCGCGAAGCCGGCGCAATTCTACGGCGCCGCGCTGTGGCATCGTTCGGCGCGGTATCATCGCGGGGACGTGGACGCGATGGCGGCGGTCCGCCGCGCCGCCGGCCCGAACGGACCCTGGGTCGTGTTCGCGTTCGCCTTCCTTCCGGCCGCGGGCGTGTCGCTCGACGGGGACGCGCGCGCCGGTTACGCACCCGTCGACACGATGCCGTTCGACAGCGTCCTCGCGCTCGCGGCGCTCGATACCGGCGTATCCGCGCCGCTGCGGCGCGTGCTGCGCGCCGCGGACAGCACGCGCGACGCGCGTCCGCCGCGCGAGCTGATTCAGCCGCTGCAGCGCTGGCTCGCCGCGTCGCAGGGACTGCCGCTGCCGCGGCGGGCGGCGGCGCTGTACGCCGCCGATCGCGTGCTCGACCGCGCGATGTGCCGCTATGGGCTGTGCGAAACGGCGCAGCGCGCCGCGCAGGCCCCGCTCGAAGCCGCGGGCGCGCGCTTCCGCGCCGACGCGCTGGGCGGCGGCTGGGTCTACCAGCACAGCTGGGAAGACCAGGCGCGCATCCTCGACCGCGACAGCCCGCTGGGCCAGCGCATCCTGCTGCACCAGATGGCGAGCGGCTTCGACCAGTCGGGCGTGTGCGCGGCGGGGACGGAGGGCTTCCGCCGCGTGATCGAGAACGGCGAGCGCTACCTCGCGCGGGTCCCGGACAGCCCGATCGCGGCCGACGTGCACTACCAGGTAGGCGAGGCCTACGCCGACATCGTCGCGCTGGCGCACGGCGTCGCGGGCGACGACGCGGATTCGTCGCGGTACAGCGCCGAAGCCGGGCCGGCGGCACTCCGCGCGCTCGAGCATTTCCGCGCCGCGCTGCGGGCCGGTCCGCGCGCGCCGGCGGCGCGCGCGGCGTGGCGCCGGGCATGGTGGATGAAGGCGGGGCTGGCGCCCCGCGAGGTCCGATTCTACTGCCTTTACGACTGACGGGGGTGTGATGGCGAGCCTGCCGATGTGCATCGTCGATGCGTTCACCGATACCGCGTTCGCCGGCAACCCCGCCGGCGTGTGCATTCTCGACCAGGACCGCGACAGGCAGTGGATGCAGCTCGTCGCGCGCGAGATGAACCACGCCGAGACGGCCTTCATGCTGCTGCGGGCCGATCACGTGGCGCTGCGCTGGTTCACCCCGACGGTGGAAGTCGACCTGTGCGGCCACGCGACGTTAGGCAGCGCCCATCTGCTGTGGGAGTCGGGGCGCGTGCCGCTCGCGGAGCCCATCCGGTTCCGCACGAAGAGCGGCGTGCTGACGTGCGCGCGCGACGGCGACTGGATCAACATGGACTTCCCCGCCCTCGCCTCCACCTGGACCGACATTCCCCCCGGCCTCGACGATGCGCTGGGCGCGCGCATCCGCTCGGCGGCGAAGAGCCGGTTCGATCTCCTGGTCGAGCTCGAGAGCGAAGCCGCCGTGCGCGAGCTCGCCCCCGACCTGGCCCAGGTGAAGGCCCAGCCGTACCGCGGCGTGATCGTCACCGCGAAATCCGACGCCGATGACCAGTACGATTTCGTCTCGCGCTTCTTCGCGCCGCAGGTCGGCGTCGACGAAGACCCCGTCACGGGCTCGGCGCACTGCGCGCTGGGGCCCTGGTGGGGGGAGCGGCTGGGACAGACGTCGCTGGTGGGTTACCAGGCGAGCCCGCGCGGCGGGACCGTCCGGTTGAAGCTCGACGGCGAGCGCCTGACGATGAGCGGCCAGGCCGTGACGACAATGCGGGGTGAGCTGGCGGTGTGACAGGCAAAAAGCAAGAACCTGGAACCTAGACGCTTCTGTTCCAGGTTCCAGGTTCCAGGCTCTAGGTTCTAGGTTCTAGTTTCTAGCCTACCGCAGCGCCTGGACCACGGGCATCTTCGAAGCCCGTCGCGCCGGGAAGAACCCGCCGACGATTCCCATCACCACCGCGAAGATGACGCCCTGCACGAGCAGCGCGGGCGTGACGCGGAACGCGAACGCCACTTCGCTGAACGACTGCCAGTTCGTCGTGCTGGTCTGGATTCCGTTGATCGGCAGCGCGAGCAGGCACCCCAGCAGGCCGCCGATCAGCGCGATGACCGCGGCCTCGGCGAGGAACGTCGCGAGCACGCTCCGCGGCTTGAAGCCGAGGGTGAGCAGCACCGCGATTTCGGGCGCGCGTGAGGACACGGCCGCGTACATCGTGTTCACCGCGCCGAAGATCGCGCCGATCGACATGATGGACGTGATGAAGATCGCCATGAACTTCAGCGTGGCGGTCAGGATGGAGCTCTGCGCGGTGTAGAAGTCGTCTTCCTGGCGCGCGGTGACCTGGAGCCGCGGGTCGGACTCCAGCGCGCGCTTCGCCTCGTCGAACGTCGCGCCGGGCGCCAGCCGGAAGATCACCGACTGGAACACCTCGCCGCGGAAGACCGGCATGAACTGCTCGTTCTCGCCCCAGACCTCGGACTCGAAGCCGGAGCCATCGGCGGCGAAATGCCCCACCACCGCCCACTTGCGGCCGCCGAACTCCAGCGAGTCGCCAATGTCCATGTTCGCGAACCGCTCGGCGATGCGCCGCCCGATGATGATCTCGCTCGCGCCGGACGTGAACATGCGCCCTTCCGTGACACGCACGCCCTTCCGCACCTGGAACGCCTTCGCGCTGACGCCGCGCGCCACCACGTTGCCGATGCCCGTTCCGCCCTTCCGGTCGGGATTCAGCAGCACGTAGATCTCCGGACTCACCATTGGCAGGCCGTCATCGCCCTTCGCGACGTGCGGCATCGACCCGATCAGGCGGGCCGCCTCGCGCGGCAGGCCGCTCGACAGCTCGTCGTTCGCGCCGGAGCGCAGCACGATCACGTTGTCCGGCGAGCCGGTGCGCGCGAGCGCGGCGCGGAAGCCGTTCGCCAGCGCCAGCATCGCGATGAAGACGACCACCACCAGGCCGATCGACAGCGCGGTGACGCCGGTGGACACGGGCCGCTGCGCGATGCTGCGCACGTTGTAGATGAGCGGGATCTTCATTCGACCGTCCGCAGCGCCTGGGTGACGTTCATGCGCGTGGCGCGCCACGCGGGGCCGAAGCCGCTCAGCAGCGTGAGCACGACCGCGATCCCGATCCCGATGGCGATGGTGCTCGGCGCCACGCGAAAGCCGGGAATCATCTGGTCGAGCTGCGGGATCGACACGTTCGCCCACAGCAGCGCCGCGCCGCCGAGGCCGAGGGCGGCACCGGCCAGCGCGACCGCGCCGGCTTCCGCCAGCTCGATCATGCTCACCGTGGAATTGCCGAACCCGATGGCCTTGAGCGCCGCGACTTCGCGGGTGCGCTCGCGCGCCGACATCATCATCGCGTTGCCCGTCACCAGCAGGATGGCGAACACCACCGCCATGCCGATGCCGTTCATCAGCGTGCGCACGTTGCCGAACATCCCCATCCAGCTCGCCTGGAACGCCTGCTCCGTCATCGTCAGCGTGGGCGCGTTCGAGTTGCGGAACTGCTCGTCGACGGTGCGCGCGATCTCGCCGGCGCGGTTCGGATCCTCGATGTCGAGGTAGAACCAGCCCGGCTGCGCGCGATGCTGCGTGCGCTCGTCGAGATAGGCGTAGTGGAACATGAAGCTCATCTCGTCGAAGGCGCGCGAGCGCGACGTGTAGGTCGCGCGGATCGTGAACGGCCACTCGCCGGGATAGATGCTGCCGTTGAGCACCACGTTCTGCCCCACGCGCCAGCCGTTGCGCTCCATCAGGTCCACGCCGACGACGGCGCCCGAGCGGTCGTGCATGAACGCTTCGCGCTGGTCCTCGGGAATCGTGATCTCCGGATAGAGCTTGATGAACGTCTCGGCATCCACCGCGAAGTTCGCGAAGAATTTCTTCGGGTCCTGGTACCAGCCGCCGAACCACGTGGCGAACGAAACGCCCTTCACGCCGCTCACCGCCTGGAGGCGCGGCACGTAGCTCATCTGGAGCGGGAAGACGATCGCCGTCTTGTGGCGCACCACCATGCGGTTCGCGGCGCCGAACTGGCTCAGCGAGTCGAGCGTGGTGCCGAAGGAGCGCAGCGAGGCGAAGAGGAACATCGCCACCGCGACGCTGAGCATCGTGAGGATCGTGCGCCAGCGGTGGCGCATCAGGTTCGCCCAGATCAGGCGGCCGCGGCTCATGCGGGCACCGCTCCCTTCTCCAGCTGGCCCTTCTCGAGATGCAGCACCAGCCGCGCCTTCTCGGCGGCATGGGGATCGTGCGTGACCATCACGATCGTCTTCTGGAATTCCTCGTTCAGCCGCCGCAGCAGCTCCAGGACCTCGGCCGCGGACTTCGCGTCGAGCTGGCCGGTCGGCTCATCGAGCAGCACGAGCGTGGGGTCCGACACGATGGCGCGGGCGATGGCCACGCGCTGCTCCTGCCCGCCCGACAGCTGCCGCGGATAATGATCGAGCCGGTCGCTCAGCCCCACGACGCCAAGGGCGATGGCGCAGCGCTCCGCCCGCTCCTTCTTGTTGAGGCTCGTGAGGAGGAGCGGCAGCTCCACGTTCTGCGCCGCGGTGAGCACCGGCAGCAGGTTATAGGACTGGAAGACGAAGCCGACGTGCCGCGCGCGCCACGCCGCCAGCTGCGCGGGCGTGTACGAGCTGATGGTTTCGCCGCCGACGGTGATGACGCCGCTGGTCGGCCGGTCGAGGCCGGCGATCATGTTCAGCAGCGTCGACTTGCCGCTGCCCGACGGTCCCATGAGCGCGGTGAAGCTGCCCTGTTCGAACGACAGGTCCAGCTGCTCGAAGATGTCGATGCGCTGGGTGTCGCGCTGGAAGGATTTGCTGACGCCGCGGAGCTCGACGAGTGCCATGGGATTCCCGGGTGTAGTTAGGGGCGGGCTAAGATACCGAATAGAACCCGAACCGCAAGGTCAGGGGGTCTGGACCTTCACGCGCATGCCGTCGGCGGGGTTGTCGAGGCCGCCCACGAGCAGGAGCTCGCCGCCCGACAGCCCGCGCCGCACTTCGCGCATGCCGCCGCTCGCGGGATTGGCCGTGACCTCGCGCTGCGCGAGCCGGCCATCGCGCACGACATAGACGACGCTGCGGCCGCCCACCTCGCGGATCGCCGTGACCGGCACGCGCATCACCGGTGCGGGGGCCGCGGCCTGGCGCGCCTCGGCCGCTTCGGGCTCGAGAAAGTCCACCCGCGCGCCCATTTCCGGAAGGATGCGGCGGTCCCGGTCGGTGATCGCGACCTTCACCTGCACCGTCGCGCGCTGGCGGTCCGCGGTCGGCACGACCTGCCTGACGACGCCGCGGAACGACGTGTCGGGATACGCGTCGAGCGTGATGCGCGTCTCCTGCCCGCCCCGGATGCGCGCGATGTAGGCCTCGTTCACATCCACTTCCACCTCGAGCGTGCCGAGGTCCGCCATCGTCACGACGGCACCGCGCGTGAGCCCGCCGCCGACCGACGGCGCCACGACCTCGCCCACCTCGGCGTCCTTGCGCAGCACCGTGCCCGTGAAGGGGGCGCGGATGACGGTGTTCTCGTTGTTCGCCTGCGCGAGACGCAGTCCCGCCTGCGCCGCGAGCTTGCGCGCCGACGCGGCATTCACGCGCGCGTCCGCCTGCGCGGCGCGGCTCTGCGCCACGTCCAGCTCCTGCTGCGACACGAGATTCGCGTTCTGCTGCCGCACGCTCGCGAGCCGCGCGGCCTCGCGCGCGAGCTGGTCGCGGTCGGCCGTCGCCTCGATGAGGCTCGCGTCGGCGGACGCGACGTTCGCTTCCGCCTGCGCGACGGCGGCCTGGTAGTCGGCGTTGTCCAGCCGGGCGATCACGTCGCCCTGGTGCACGAAGGACCCCTCGCTCACGCCGAGAAACGCCAGGCGTCCCGCGATCTTGGCGGACACCGACGCTTTCGTGCGCGCGACCACGTAGCCGTTGGCCGTCACCGAAGTGGAGCCTCCGCTGGAGCCTCCCGCCGCGCTGGTCGTGACGGTCACCACCTGGATGGCCGGGACCGACCGCGACTTCACGTAGAAGACGCCGGCCGCCGCGAGCGCGGCCAGCACGAGGACCAGGATGAGGTTGCGGACCAGCGCCCGCCCCACCGCGGGCGGCGGGGCGTCACGGTTGATGCGCAGCTTCGAGAGATCGGCGGGGGCGGCCATGCGGCGCCCAATCTAACCGAAAGCGCCAAGCCGCCAAGCCAACCGCCCGGGACTTCCGCGTGTCCTAATGGAAGGAGCGGCGTCTCCGGGCCGTGGGGGAACTCCCTAGATCAATGGCGGCGCTAGGGTTACCCCCAGTGGTCAGGGCCGGCGTCCCTCTTCAGATTGGTGACAGGCCGGTGACTGGCACCGGCCCGACAGACCGGGATTCCCGGAACGACGGGAGCAACGCATGTTGCGCACCGTGCGCGGCGTCTCGATCGAGCGCCGCCTTCCACTGTTGATGAGCCTGCTCCTGCTCATCGTCATCGTGGCGCTCTCGTGGAGCGCCTATCGCGAAGTGCGCCGCTCCGCCATCGCCGGCGCGCGCGAGCGCCTCGAAACCGTCACCACCCAGCTCACCTCGTCGAACGCCGAAGGGTACCGGCAGCGCGTGGCGCAGGTCGCGCGCTTCGCGGACCACGAAGCGCTGCGGCGCTTCTTCGCCGCGCCGACGCCGGCCGCGCGCGAGGAGGCGCGGCTGCGGATCGCGCCGCTCGCCGCCGATACGCCCCAGAGCATCGGGGTGTCGCTGCGCTCCCTCGACGGGGCGCGGGCGCTGGTGGTGGGCGACAGCGCGCGCATCGCGCGCATTCCGCCGGCCACGCTCGGGGACAGCGCGCACATCGGCGCCCTGGCGACCATCGATTCCACCATCGCCTTTCCCATCGTGGCGCCGGTGCGCGACAGCGGCCGCGTCATCGGGCACCTCGTCGCCTGGCAGCGCGTGAACACGTCACCGCGCGCGCGGCGCGCGGTCGCGGGCATCCTCGGCAACGACGCGATGATCTTCCTCGGCAACCCGGCGGGCGACGTGTGGGTGGACCTCGGCGGGCAGCGCGACACGCCCGCCGCGGTGGACCTGAGCACCGGCGGCGTGACCGAGCTGCAGCGCGAAGGCCGGCTCCAGCTGGCCATGGTGCGGCCGGTCGCGGGCACGCCGTGGCTCATGGAAGTCGACTTCCCGTTAGGCGCCGTGCTCTCCGGCCTGGGGCCGCTGCTGCGCCGGATCCTGATCCTGTCCGCGGCGGTGCTGCTCGTCGGCATCGTGGCGAGCTGGGTGGTGAGCCGGCACATCACCCGCCCGCTCGGCGCCGTGAGCGACGCCGCGGACCGGCTCGCCGCCGGCAGCTTCCCGCCGCCGCTGAACGACGCGTCGGGCGACGAGATCGGCCGGCTCGCGCGCGCCTTCAACGTCATGGCGGGCCAGGTGCAGCGGACGCAGCACGACCTCGAGCACCAGGTCGCGGAGCGGACGCGCGAGCTCTGGGGCGCCATGCAGCGGCTGGAGGAGGCGCAGGACGAGCTGCTGCGCAAGGAGCGGCTCGCGCTGCTGGGCCAGCTCTCCAGCAGCGTCGGCCACGAGCTGCGCAACCCGCTCGGCGTGATGAACAACGCGGTCTACTATCTCGAGGCGGTGCTCACGGACGCCCCGCCGACGGCGCGCGAGTACCTGGGCATCCTGCGCGAGCAGATCGCGGTGTCGGAGAAGATCGTGAGCGACCTGCTGGACTTCGCGCGCGTGCGCAAGCCGGAGAAGAAGGTGATCGCGCTGCGGGAGCTGCTGGCGCAGCAGCTGCAGGGCCAGGGCGTGCCGCCTAACGTGCGGGTCGCGGTGGACCTGGCCCCCGACGCGGCCGCGGTGTGGGCCGACCCGGTGCACGTCGCGCAGATCGTGCGCAACCTGGCCAGCAACGCCTACCAGGCGATGGACGGGCCGGGCGGCACCCTGACGGTGCGGGCGTCGCACGACGGCCCGGGCAACGTGCAGATCGACGTCAGCGACACCGGCCCGGGCATCGCGCCCGAGCTGATCGACAAGGTGTTCGAGCCCCTGTTCACCACCAAGGCGCGCGGCATCGGCCTGGGGCTGCCGCTGTCGCGCACGCTCGCCGCCGCGAACGGCGGCGCGCTGACGGTGAAGAGCCGGCCGGGAAGCGGGGCGACGTTCTCGCTCGTGCTGCCCGCCCCGGCGGGAGAGGCGACGTGAAGCGGATCCTCGTGGTCGACGACGATCCGGGCATGGTCCGGACGCTGAAGGACGTGCTGCGGCTGCACGGCTGGGACGTCGACGGCGCGACCAGCGGCGCAGAGGCAGTGGAAGCGGTGAACCAGCGCGCCTACACCGCCGTGCTCATGGACGTGCGCATGCCGGGCATGGACGGCCTGCAGGCGTACCACCGCATCCGCCTGTCGCGACCCAACCTGCCGGTGCTGCTGATGACGGCGTTCGCCGCGGAAGACGTCGTCGACGAGGCGCAGCGCAGCGGCGTCGTGCGCATCCTGCCCAAGCCGCTGGACCTGCGTGGCACGCTGCGGCTGCTCGATGACGTCCTGCTGAGCACCCAGGCGGTGCTCGTGGTCGACGACGACGCGACGTTCCTCGGCACGCTCGCCGCGGCACTGCGCGTGCACGGCCACGCCGTCGTCGAGGCGTCCTCGCTCCCCGACGCCGTCGCCTTCGCGCAGGACGGCGCACCGCGCGTGATCCTGCTGCACCTGCATCTCGACCACCTTGACCCGACGCACGCGGTACGCGCGATCCGCGAGGTGAATCCCGGCGCACGCCTCATCATCTACAGCGGCCGGCCCTCCGACTTCGAGCGCACCGTCGCCTCGCTCCCGGCGAAGGAGCACGTCGCCACGCTCTCCAAGCCGCTGCCGATGGAGCAGCTCCTCGGCCTGCTGGATGACGCCCTCGCCAACTAGCCTCACCCCGATCCCGGTGCTGGTCGTCGACGACGACCGCAACCTGCTCCGCACCCTCGCGGACATCCTGCGGCTGCACGGCTACGACCCCGTCACCGCGGCCGACGGCCACGACGCCCTCAAGGTGGCGCAGGAGCGGCCGATGGCGCTCGCGGTGGTGGACCTGCGGCTGCCCGACATGGACGGGCTCGAGCTGATCCACCGGCTGCACGACGTCTCCGACCAGATGCAGGTCGTCATCCTCACCGGCAACGCGACGGTCGAGAGCGCGGTGGCCGCGCTGCGCGAGCGCAGCGTGGACTATCTCGTGAAGCCGGTGGCGCCGAAGGACCTGCTGCGAACTGTCGCGAGCGCCGGCGAGCGCTGGCAGCGGCGCGTGGCGCAGGAGGAGCTGGGCCGCGCGCTCGAGCGGGTCCGCATCAGCGAGGAGCGCTACCGCACGATGGTGGAGACGGCGCGCGAAGGCGTGTGCGTCGTGGACGCGGACGGCAACGTCACGTACGCCAACGACCGGCTGGGGGAAATCCTGGCGCGTCGCGCGCCCACGCTGATGGGCCGTCCCTTCCTCGAGCTCGTGGCGGCGGACGACGGGCCCGCCGTCACGCGGCTGCTGCAGCGCACCGCGGGCCGCGGCGACGAGGAGGAGCTGCGGCTCGTCAGGCAGGACGGCGTCGCGGTCTGGGCCTGGATCTCGGCGAGCCCGCTGCGCGACGCGGCGGGCCGGCCCGCCGGCGCGCTGGCCATGATCACCGACGTGACCGAGCGGCGCGCCCTCGAGGAACGCGTGCGGCGGGTGCAGAAGCTCGACGCCGTCGGCCGCCTCGCGAGCGGCATCGCGCACGACTTCAACAACATCCTCACCGTCATCCTCGCCGAGGCGGAGTTCGCGCTCGAGACGACCGGCATCGACGCGACGGTGCAGCAGTCGCTCAGCGACATCCGCAAGGCGGCCACGAGCGCCGCGGGCCTCACCCGGCAGCTGCTCACCTTCTCGCGCGCGAACCCGATGCAGGCCGCGGTCTTCAACCTCAACGACCTCGTGAAGGACACCGACGGCATGCTGCGGCGGCTGGTCGGCGCGCAGGTCGAGGTCGTGACCCGGCCGGACGCGGGCCTGCATCCGATCAAGGCGGACCGCGGGCAGATCGAGCAGGTGATCACGAACCTCGTCGTGAACGCGCGCGACGCGATGCCGGGCGGCGGCACCGTCACCATCGCCACCGCGAACCTCACCCTCGACGACGTCGCCGCGCGCGCGCAGCCCGGCATGGCGCCCGGCAGCTACGTGGTCCTGACGGTGAGCGACACCGGCACCGGCATGTCCGACGACACGAAGGCGCATCTCTTCGAGCCGTTCTTCACCACGAAGGCCGCCGGCAAGGGCACCGGCCTGGGGCTCGCGACGAGCTACGGCATCGTGAAGCGCTCGGGCGGCCACATCGCCGTGTACAGCGAAGTCGGCCGCGGCACGACCTTTCACGTCTTCCTGCCGGCGACCGTGCAGGCCGCGCCGGCGGCGGACGAGACGGCCGGCAGCGCGCTGCCGCGCGGCAGCGAGTGGATCCTGCTCGTCGAGGATCGCGCCGAGGTGCGCACGGTCGGCGCGCGCATGCTGCGCGCGCACGGCTACCAGGTGCTCGAAGCCGCCGACGCGGACGAAGCGCTGCGCGTGCTGGAAACGACGGGAACGACGGTGAGCGTGCTCCTGACGGACGTGGTGCTGCCCGGAACCGGGGGCGAGCTGCTCGCGACGACGGTGCGGCGGCTCGTGCCCGGGATCAGGGTGATCTTCGCGTCGGGCTACCCCATCGACTCCGCGTTTCCGAACGGCAGGCTCGGCCCCGCCGACGGATTCATCCAGAAGCCCCTTACCGCGGCGACGCTGCTGCCGCTGATCCGGACGACGATCGACCGTTCCTGACTACCAGCGCCGCCCGAGGCCGAGCTGCAACATGGTGTGGGAAAACCGGATGCGCATCGGCGGAACGGCGGGCGCGCCGGCGACGGAGATCGAATCGAGGCGGACCGCTCCCGCGAGGCGGCGCTCCACCGACAGCTCGCCGTAGAACGCCCCCCGCGACGGAAATTCGAGGCCCAGCGCCACCGACACCCCCGCACTCGTCAGGCGGCGCTCCCGCCGCGTGGGGCCGGCCTGCTCCACGACGCGTCCCATCGTGACCGCCGGACCCGCCACGAGGAAGAGCTTGCGCCACGTGACGCCCGCCTGGAGCCCCGCCGCGCGCGCCGCGGGCGTCACGCTCAGGCTGGTCGCGCTGTACTGGCCGGGATACTTGCCGAAGGGCGCCGTGCCCGCGAAGCCGCGCAGCTGCACGATGCCCCGGAGCTTCATGCGCAGCGCCACCGTGCCGGCGACCGGATGTCCTTCGGCGACCTGCGACGCCAGCTCGCGGCAGTCGACGAAGCACGGAAACGTCGGGTAGAAGTAGTCCCAGCCGGCGGGCAGCAGCGCTTCGTGGATGCTGATCCAGGGCTCATCCTGGCGCCTGACGAATCCGAGCGAGCCGGTGAGGTGAAAGCGCCAGGCCGGCGCGGGACGGGCGGGGCGCGGCGCGGTCTGCGCGCGCACCGGTGATGCGGCGAGCAGCGCGCCGAGGCACAGCGACGCGATCCGGCGGCTCATGCGCCGGACGGCGGCGCGGGCTCGTGGTCGGGGCAGCGGCTCGGAAACGGCTGCGCGTCCGAGTAGTCCTCGAGATAGCGCTCGACGTCGAGCCAGCGGCCGGTCTCGCTGCGAATCTTGCGGCACTCGGTGCAGTACTGGATCGTCCCCGTGATCCGCTTCGAGCGCGCCAGCGCGTGCTGCAGCTGCTGCAGGAGATCGAGGCGCTCCTTCTCGCCCTGGCGGCGGTCCGTGATGTCGCGCGCGATCATGGACGCGCCGGTGACTTCGCCCATCGCGTCGCGGATCGGGCTCAGCGTGAGCGAGACGCTGATGATGGTGCCGTCCTGGCGGCGGCGGATCGTCTCGTAATGCGTGACCTTCTGCCCGCGCCGGATCTGGTCGAGGTGCTGCCGGAGGTGGTCGGCGTGCCCCGGCGGGATCAGCAGGCTCAGCGGCTTGTCCTGCATCTCCGCGGCGCGGTAGCCGAAGACTTCCTCCGCCGCGGCGTTCCACGTTTCGATCACGCCGCCCAGCGACATCATGATGATCGCGTCGTTCGACGACTCGATGATGGAGGCCATGCGCGCGAGGTCCGCCTCGGAGCGCTTGCGATCGGTGATGTCGCGCGCGGTGGCGTAGATGACCTGCGACTCGAGGTCGGGGGCGGCGTTCCACTGCAGCCAGCGCGAGCTGCCGTCCGCGTGGCGGAAGCGGTTCTCGAACGTCATGACGGTGCCGCCGGCCACGCACCGCTTGAAGGCGTCCTTGCTGGGCTCGCGGTCCTCCTCGAGGACGAACTCGAGGAAGGGGCGCGTCGTGAGGTCGCTGCCGCTGTAGCCGAGGATGCGCTCGAACGCGGGGTTGATCTGGCGGAAGACGCCGTCGAAGCCGCAGACGCACAGCATGTCGAGCGAGAGCGTGAACAGCCGCTCGCGCTCCAGGTCCTCCCGGCGCCGCGACTTCGTCCGGCGCTGCATGACCGGCTCGCTCATCCGGGCTTTTTCATCGCCTTCGCGTACTCGCCGGCGAAGAGGGCGCGGCGGCAGGTGGGGCAGCGGACGATGAACACGCTGAAGTGGCTCGACGTGGTGGATTCGCCCTTCTCGAGGACGCCGCCGCAGCGGGGACACGTGGGCGCGCGCTCGGCGCGCAGGTCGGCGATGATGGCGTCCGATTCCTGCGCGCTGTAGGGGGCGTCCGTCGGGCGCTGGTCCATGGCTCAATAATGCAGGGCGGAGGCGGGAGGCGGGAGAGCGGACCCTGAAACGCGAATGCCGGCTCCCGAAGGAACCGGCATTCAGTGAAGCGGGAGACGCTTCGGGTCAGGCGATCTTGCGAACGTTCGCGGCCTGGAGGCCCTTGGGGCCCTGCTTGACCTCGAACTCCACCCGATCACCTTCGGCGAGAGAGCGGAAGCCCTCCGACGCGATCGCGGTGTAATGCACGAACACGTCGGGGCCCCCGTCCTGCTGGACGAAACCGAAGCCCTTCGCGTCGTTAAACCACTTCACCTTGCCCTGCACCATTTGGTCCTACTCCTGAAAGATGAGGCGCTCGCCCCGTTACACGCCGGCCACTGTGGCCGTCGCTGAAAATAACTACCCCGAAGGGGGCCAATCAATCCCTTCGGCGCCGCATAAGTACCGTACCTGACGAATGTTGCAGGGTTCCCGCACGGGGACCGCGGGACCCCACAAAACGCGGACGCCGGCCCCGCGAGGGACCGGCGTCCGGTGAAGAGGACCGACGCGAGGCGTCAGCCGATCTTGCGCACGCTCGCGGCCTGGAGGCCCTTCGGGCCTTCCTTGACCTCGAATTCCACGACATCACCCTCGGCCAGCGAGCGGAAGCCCTCGGCCGCGATCGCGGTGTGGTGCACGAAGACGTCCGGGCCGCTTTCCTGCTGGAGGAAGCCGAAGCCCTTCGCGTCGTTGAACCACTTCACCTTGCCCTGCGCCATACGATACAACTCCTGAAAATTGGGCTCTTCGCCCGGTATTGAGCGCCGGTCACATTGACCAACGCCGTGCTGCAAAACAAACGCACCGCTCGGAACCTTCCCGCAGCGGTGCTTGATGACCAAGTCACTAACATCTGGGAATCGGTACGACCTGACAGACAACCTAACCGGAAAGCGGGGAATGTCAAGATGAGACCGGGGAAAGGGATACGGGGGACGGGGCACCCGTACCCCTTCCCCCGTCACCCGAGTATTTTCGAACTGTGGTTCAAACTTTGAACGGCGGTTCGAAAACGCGGCGCGCCCGCCGCGCCCTCGAAACGCGCGGCGCCATCCTCCGCGCCGCCGCCGGCGTCTTCCGCGCGCGCGGCTTTGCCGAGACCGGCATGCGCGAAATCGCGGCCGCCGCGGATCTCTCGCCCGCGAACCTCTACTACTATTTCCGCAACAAGGCCGACATCCTCTACTTCTGCCAGGACCACTCGGTCGGGCGGATGCTCGAGACGACCACCGCGCTGGCGCGCGAGGGCCTCGCGCCCGCCGAACGGCTGCGGCGCGTGATCGCCGCGCACCTCGTCTGCATGCTCGACGAGCTGGACGGCGCCGCCGCGCACACCGAGATCGACGCCCTGCCCCCCGCCCTGCGCAAGCGCATCGTCGCGAAGCGGGATCGCTACGAGCGCGCCGTCCGCGCGATCGTCGCCGAGGGGATGGCGGCGGGCGACTTCGCCGCCGCCGACGCGGTGCTCGTGACGCGCGCCATTCTCGGCGCGCTCAACTGGACGACGCGGTGGTATCATCCCGGCGGGCGCCTCGCGCCCGCCGCGGTCGCCGACGCCTTTGCCGACTACCTGGTCCGAGGTCTGACGAAATGAAGAAGGGAACGAAAGGCACGCGGGGCGCCGACGACGCGAACGTCCGCGTCGAGCGCGGCGCCGAGACGACCGGCACGCTCGCCGCCCGGCAGGAGCGCCGGCGCGGGGCCGGGCCTTCGCGCCGCCGCGACGACGGCCGCGCGCGCATCACGATGGTCGTGAACGGCGAGCCGCGCGACGTCACCTTCGACGACTACAAGACGCTGCTCGAGGTGCTGCGCGAGGACCTCGCGCTCACCGGCACGAAGCACGGCTGCGAGCTCGGCGAGTGCGGCGCGTGTGCCGTCATCATGGACGGGCAGCCCGTGCTCTCCTGCCTCGTGCTCGGCGTGGCCTGCGACCGGAGCCGGGTCGAAACGATCGAAGGCGTGTCCAACGGGCCCGACCTGCACCCCGTGCAGGCGAAGCTCGCCGACCTCGGCGGATCGCAGTGCGGCTACTGCACCCCGGGCATCGTGCTGACCGCCAAGCACCTGCTCGAGGAGAATCCCGAGCCCAGCCGCGGCAAGATCGCCGAGGCGCTGAGCGGCAACCTGTGCCGCTGCACCGGCTACCTGCAGATCTTCGAGGCGGTCGAGGCCGCCGCGAAGGAAATGCGGGAGCGCGCATGAAGGTGATCGGCAAGGCGCGCCGGCGGGTCGATGGGCGCGCGAAGGTGACCGGCCAGACGATCTTCGCCGACGACATCGTGATGCCGCGCATGCTGCACGCGAAGCTGCTGCGCTCGCACCTGCCGCACGCGCGCATCGTGAGCATCGACGTGTCGCGCGCGGCCGCGACGCCCGGCGTGAAGCTGGTGCTCACGGGCGAGCAATTCCCCATCGCCTACGGCATCATGCCGGTGAGCCAGGACGAGCACGCGCTCTGCCGCGAGAAGGTGCGCTACGTCGGCGACCCCGTCGCCGCGGTGATCGCCGGGAGCGAGTGGGAAGCGGCCGAGGCGACGCGCCTCATCGACGTCGTGTACGAAACACTCCCGACGGTGGACTCCCCGCAGCAGGCGCTCGCGTCGGACGCGCGCATCCACGAATACGGCGAGGGCGGCAACATCCACCGCCTGGCCCATTTCGCCTTCGGCGATGTCGAGGACGCCTTCGCCCGGGACGGCGTGAAGGTCTACGACGACACCTTCTTCTTCGAGGGCAACACCCACCTGCCGCTCGAGCAGCACGCGTCGGTGGCCGCGCTCGACAAGGACGGCCGCCTCACGCTGTGGAGCTCCACGCAGACCCCGCACTACCTGCATCGCGAGGCGGCGCGCGCGCTCGACCTGCCGGCGCACCGGCTGCGCGTCGTGGCGACGCCTAACGGGGGCGGCTTCGGCGGCAAGAGCGATCCCTTCAACCACGAGATCGTGGTCGCGAAGGCGGCGATGCTCACCGGGCGGCCGGTGAAGATCACGCTCACGCGCGAGGAAGTGTTCTACTGCCACCGCGGCCGGCACCCGGTGCTCATGCGCCTGAAGACGGGCGTCACGCCCGACGGCACGCTCGTCGGCATGGACCTCGAGACGCTGCTCGACGGCGGCGCGTACGGCAGCTACGGTCCGGCCTCCACGCTGTACACGGGCCAGCTCCAGACCGTGACCTACCACGTGCCGCGCTACCGGTTCCGCGCCTGCCGCACGTTCACCAACAAGCCGGCCTGCGGCCCGAAGCGCGGCCACGGCACGCCGCAGCCCCGCTTCGCGCAGGAAGTGCAGCTCGACAAGATCGCCGTGGACCTCGGCATCGATCCCGCGGAGCTGCGGCTGAAGCAGATCGCGCCGGCCGATTCGGTGACCGCGAACTGGATGCGCATCGGGACCATCGGCCTCGCGCAATGCATCCGCGCCGTCGTCGACGGCTCGGGCTGGAAGAAGCGCCGCGGCCGCCTCGGCCGCGGGCGCGGGCTCGGTCTCGCGTGCTCCTCGTACCTGAGCGGCGCGGGCCTGCCGATCTACTGGAACGAGATGCCGCACAGCGGCGTGCAGCTGCAGCTCGATCGCTCCGGCCGCGTGACGGCGTTCTGCGGCGCCACCGAGATCGGCCAGGGCTCCGACGACGTGCTCGCGGGCATCGTCGCCGAAGTGCTGGGCATCGCGCCGGACGACGTGAAGCTCGTCACCGGCGATACCGATCTCACGCCCGTGGACCTCGGCAGCTACAGCTCGCGCGTGACGCTGATGATGGGCAACGCCGCCATCCAGGCGGCCGAGCGCGCGCGCGACATCGTGGCGCAGCACGTCGCCGAGAAGCTCGGTGTGACGGCGACGCGGCTCGCGTTCGCCGACCGGCGCGTGTTCGACGTCGAGCAGCCGGACACCGGGCTCGACTTCGCCGACGCGGTGTCGCTCGCGGAATCGAAGCACGGCACGATCGGGTCCACAGGCAGCTACACGCCGCCGAAATCGCCGGGCCGGTATCGCGGCGCGGGCGTGGGACCGAGCGCGGCGTACAGCTACAGCGCCGCCGTCGTCGAGGTCGAGGTGAATCCCGACACCGGGTGGATCACGGTGCCGAAGATCTGGATCGGCCACGACATCGGCCGCGTGCTGAACCCGGTGCTCGCGCGCGGGCAGGTCGAGGGCGGTGTCTACATGGGGCTTGGCGAGGCGCTCATGGAAGAGATGGCGTACCGCCGGCTGCCGCCGCACCTCTCACCGGCGCTGGTGCACAAGATTCCCAGCATCCTGGAGTACAAGTCGATCACGTCGCTGGAGATGCCGGAGATCGAGACGTACTTCATCGAGGATCCCGATCCGAACGGCCCGTTCGGCGCGAAGGAAGTGGGCCAGGGTCCGCTGCTCCCGATCATGCCCGCCGTCGCGAACGCCGTGTTCGACGCGGTGGGCGTGCGCGTGGACCAGATCCCGGTGTCGCCGGAAGCGGTGCTGAAGGGCCTGCGCGAGCTCGAGAAGGGCAAGCCGGGCCGCATCGGGCCGAAGGCGTTCCCGGCCGTGCCGTGGCCGGAGGCGCTCGAGGTGCCGCCGCCATGGGAAGGCGGGGACGGCAGGGCCGTCAACCAGAAGAAGCGCACGAGCACGACCGCGGCCGAAGCGGGGCAGCCCGCATGATGCGCGGAACGAAGTTCCGGTATCTCGCCGCGCGCAGCGCCGCCGACGCCGTCGCCGCGCTGGTGGTGGAGGAGCGCGCGATGGTCATCGCGGGCGGCACCGACCTCGTGCCGAACATGAAGCGGCGCCAGCAGACGCCGGGCATGCTGGTCGACATCCACCGCATCGAGAAGCTGCGGAAGATCGGGAACGGCGACGGCATGCGCATCGGCGCGTGCGCCACGCTCACGGAGATCGAGAGCCACCGGAAGATCCGCAGCGGCTATCGCGCGCTGGCGCACGCCGCGCGCGCCGTGGCGACGGTGCACCTGCGGAACATGGGAACGTTAGGCGGCAACCTCTGCGTCGACACCCGCTGCAACTACTACAACCAGACGTACGACTGGCGCCGCGCGGTGGACTTCTGCATGAAGGCGCCGAAGGGCACCGACGGCCACACCTGCAGGACGCCCGACGGCACCAGCATCTGCTGGGTGGCGCCGGGCAGCGACCGCTGCTGGGCGGTGAGCAGCACCGACACGGCGCCGGCGCTCATCGCGCTGGGCGCGGAGCTGTCGGTGCTCGGCGTGGACGGGGTGCGGGACATGCCGCTTGAGCGCTTCTATCTCGACGACGGCATGGCCTACATCGACAAGCGCCGCGACGAGCTCGTGACCGAAGTGCGGCTGCCGCCGGCGACGCCCGCGCGCCGCTCGGCCTACTGGAAGCTGCGCCGCCGCGGCTCCTTTGACTTCCCCGTGCTCGGCGTCGCGGTCGCGGTGAAGTTCTCCGGCATCGACACGTGGGAGCGCGGCGCCGTGCCGGCGCACTCGGTGGTCGAGGAGGCGCGCGTGGTGCTCGGCGCGGTCAACAGCCGTCCCGTGATCGTCGAGGCGGCGGCCTCGCTGCTCGGACGGCCGCTCAGCGATGACGCCATCCGCGAGGTGGCCGAGGCCGCCGCGGGCTTCGCGCGGCCGATGGACAACACCGATTTCGACCTGGCGTGGCGGAAGAAAGTCGTGAAGAGCTACGTGGTCGGGGCGCTCACCGAGGTGCGGCAGACAGCGCAGTAGATACGGCAGCGAGAGACAGCGAGAAACAGCGAGAGACAGCGACAAACAGCGGGACAGCTGTCGTTCGCTGTCGTTCGCTGTCGTTCGCTGTCGTTCGCTGTCGTTCGCTGTCTTTCTTCTAGGGGCAGGCCGGCTCGCGCGCGACGAGTCCCGCGATCGGCGGCGTGGCGTTCCCGACGAACACGCCGCAGGTCACCTTGCTGTCGAAGTGCTTCGATGTCGCGTTCCATCCCGTCGCGCTGGCGGAGCTGATGGTGACGGTCACGCCGTAGGACGGCACGTAGTTCAGCGACGACGCCGACGTGGTGAACGCGGCGTTGTCGGCGAAGTAGGCGTCCTGCGCATTCACCAGATTGATCAGGTCCCACTCCATCTGCAGCCGGTAGTAGGAATCGTCGACGCTCGAGGCGTTCTCGCACGCCGTCGCGAGCAATCCGCAGAGTCCCGCCGCCGCCGCACAGGTCCAGAGACGCATCGTTCCCCTCATTTCGGCGCCAGCTCGGCCAGCAGACGCTGGAATCGCGGTTCGCCGCGCAGCGGCCGGAACGCGGGGTCCCGCATGAGCCACCAGAGGTTGATCCCCGACCCGCGGGACCGCTCCAGCATCGCGATGGCGGGCTCGACCATGCCGGCGACGGCGTAGCCGAGCGCGACATTGCCGCCCTGCGCGTAGGACAGCGGGCCGGTACCGGGAAACTGGCGTCCGAGCGCCTCGGCGCGCGCCCGCGCGCCGGCGGAATCGCCGCGCGTCGCCATGACCGCGATCATCAGCGGCTCCGTGTCGACGATGTATCCGGGCGAGCGCAGGCGGATGGCCGCTTCCGCGTCGGCGGCCGCACCCGCCGTGTCGCCCATGGTCAGGTGCACGTAGCCGCGCATTTCCCTCGGGAAGTACGCATCCGGCGCGACGCTGATGGCGCTGTCCAGCATGACGAGCGCATCCTGGTGCCGCCCGAGGTAGTAGAGCATCACGCCGAAGTTCGTCATCGTGATCATCTTCTGCGGATCGAGCGCGAGGGCGCGGCGGTACGCGTCGACGGCGAGCGAGTCCCGGCCCTGCACCATGTACACCGTGGCGATCTGGTGCCACGCGTCGACGTTGCGCGGATCGATGCGGAGCGCGCGCTGCAGCGCGTCGGTGACACCCGTCATCGTGGCCGCGTCGCGCACCGAGAGCAGCAGGCCACGAGCGCCCCAGGCATCCGCGTTGGCGCTGTCCACGGCGAGCGCGCGGTCGACCGCCTGGAACCCGAGCGCCATCATCGAGTCGCGGCCGATGGGCGCCGGCCAATCCCAATCGAGGAAGAGATATCGCGCCAGCGCGCTGCGGCCCCAGGCGCGCGCGAACCGCGGATCGAGCCGCAACGCGGCTTCGTATTCCGCGAGCGCCCGCGCGGCATCGCTCCCGGTCCTGCGGGCGAGGAAGAAATCGCCGCGCAGCACGTGGTCGTAGGCGGCGCCGCTCGTCGTGGGCCGCGCCGCCAGCGTCTGCCGCTCCGCGGGCGCGAGCCGGCCGCCGACGGCGGACGCCACGGCATTCGCGATCTCCGATTCGACCGTCATCAGGTCCGTGCTGCTGCGGTCGTAGGTGTCGCCCCACACGTGCGCGCCGGTCGCGGCGCGCGTGAGCTCGACGGTCACGCGCAGGCGGTCGGCCATGCGGCGCACGCTGCCGCTCACCAGGTGCGCGACGCTGAGCGCGCGGCCGACCGCCGCGGGATCCTCGGCGGCTTCACCGCGGAAGCGCCGCACGGCGTTGCGCGATTTCACCTGGATGCGTTCGAGCTGGCCGAGGCGCGTGATGAGCTCGTCCGTGAGGCCGTCGGCGAGGTAGGTGTCGTTGGTGTCGCGCGAGAGGTTGTCGAACGGCAGGACGGCGACGCTCGTCGGCGCGACGGCGGCGGCGCGCGCGGACGGCCGCCCGCACGGCGGCGGCGACCCGTCGGGGCACTGGAAGGCGACGGCCGCGATCAGAACGAGCAGCATTGCGCACTCCGCGGACGGATGAAGCGGACGAACGCGGCGAAGCGGGGTTCCGAGCGCAGCGGCGCCAACGCCGTCGCCACCAGCTGCGACCAGTACAGCGCGTTGCGCGGTCCGCCGCGCTCGATCATGGCGAGCGCCTCCGCGCGCCTCCCCGTATGCAGCAGGGCGTAGGCAATGTTGGTCGCGGTGAACGTCGGCACTTCGGCGAGCGAATCGGCGGCGGCGAGGAGCGGCGCCAGCGTCGCGCGCGCGCCGGCCGTGTCGCCGCGAACCGCATGGCAGATCGCGATCGCGGGCAGCGACCACTCCGGCGCCTCTGCATTCGTGCGCATCGCGTACCGGCACATCTTCGCCGTGTCGCCGTGCACGAGCCAGAACTGCGCCAGCTGGAACGCCGCGGGTGGAAATGCCGGGTTCAAGGCGAGCGCGCTGTCGTAGAGCACGCGCGCCTCGTCGTCGCGCCCGAGCTGCTGGAGCGTCCACGCGTTCTGCCAGACCGAGACGGGCCGGTCGGGATCGGCGGCGATGGCGCGCGTCTCGAGGTCGAAGGCCCCCTGCCAGTCGCCGACCTCGAGGTGCTTCGAGGCGAACTGGTGCAACGCCTCGGCATTCCCCGGCTCGAGGCGCACCGCGCGATCGAAATCCGCGAACACCTCGGCGTAGTCGGGGCTCGGGACCTGCTCGCTGCGGAGGTAGCCGCGGGCCATCCACGCATCGGCCGAGCCCGAGTCGCGCGCCAGGGCGCGCTCGGCGGCCGCGAAGCCGCGGCGCAGGAGCTCCTCGCGCGGCACCCCGACGCGCCAGCCCCAGTCCACGATCAGCGCATGGCACAGCGCGATGCGCGCCTCCGCGCCCGCGAATGCCGGATCGAGGCGGACGGCCTCGCCGTATTCCTCCATGGCTCGCGTGATGCCTTCGCGCGTGCGCCGGGCCAGCGCGAAATTGCCGCGGAGAAAGTGATCCCACGCCTGCGGGTTGCGGGTCCCGTGCACGGTGAGCGCGGCGCGCTCCTGCGGCAGCAGCTCGCCGGCGAGGCTCGTCGCGACCTCGCGCGCGACGTCCTCCTGCACCGCGAGCAGGTCGTTGGAGGGGCGCGTGTAGGTGGTGCCCCAGCGCTGCACGCCGCTCGCCACCGTCACGAGCCGCACGCTCACCCGGATCCGGTCTCCGCCCCGCTGGTAGTCGCCTTCGACCACGTACCGCACGCCGAGACGGCGGCCGATCACGCGGGGGTCGCCCTCGGCGTCGCGCTGCACCCGCCTGACGAGTCCCGGGCTGCTCACCGACAGGCGGGGCACGCTCGCGAGGCTCGTCGCGATCTCCGAGGCCAGGCCGTCGCCGAGATACGCATAGGCGCTGTCGCGCGCCACGTTGTTGAACAGCAGGACGGCGACGCTGTTGGCATTCGCCGTCGACGCGGTTGCCGCCGGCCGGTTGCAGGGCGGCGGAGAGCCGTCGGGGCACTGGGCGGCAAGCCCTGAGGGCGCGAGGGCGGAGCACGCGAACACGGCGCATACCGCCCTGACGCCATGCCGCCGTGCCGCCGTCATCGGGCCGGACAATCCGCGGGCGGCGGGCCGTTCGGCGCGCCGTAGCGCGAGCGCACGACCGACACCTCGCCGTTCGCGCGCATCACGACGACGTAGAGCCCGTCGTACTCGTGGTCGCAGAAGTCCGCCATCGGCGGGCCGCCTAACGCTGTGATGATGCGCGGCACCGTGTTGCTGTGGCCGACCACGAGGATCGTCTTCCCGGGCATGCGGCGCACCGCGTCGGCGACCGCCGCGATGTGCGCGGGCATGCCGCCGGTCGTCGGCACGATGACCGGCGTGAGGTTGAGCGCCTGCATGAGCGGCGCGGCGGTCAGCTGCGTCCGCTGCCACTGGGTGGTGATCACCGCGCCGACCTTCGCGTCGGCGAGCGCGCGCGCGAGCGCCGCGGCCCGCGCGCGCCCGCCCTCGGTGAGGCCCATGTCGCCGGTGTCCCCGGCCCGCTCGGCGTGGCGAACCACGATGACGACGGTGGGTTCCTGTGCCCGCGCCACCGAGGCGCACGCCATCGCCATCGCGGCCGCAACGATCAGTCGCTTCACGATTTCCGTTTCTTCGAGGGTTTCTTCTTCTTCCCGGCGGCCATCTTCTTCTTTTTCGCGGCCGCGCGGCCGATGGCGACCGCGTCGCGCGCCCAGGCGGCGAGCTCGTCGCGATCGTCGAGGACGTCCGCCGGGACTTCGTAGTAGCCGCGCATCGGGCCTTCCGTGGGCATCGGCGCGAAGGGACCGCTGCCCGCGGCTTCGTAGCGCGGCCGGGTGGCGTCGTCGACCTTGAAGTACAGCTCGTCGTTGTCCATCACCGCGAAGAACACCCCGCCCGCGTACAGCCCCGCCCCGCCGAACATCCGGCGGACCGTGACTTCGCCCAGGCCCTGGAGCTGCTCGACGACGTAATCGCGGAAGGAATCGGAAACCGCCACGCACCAATATGACGCCGGCCCAAACTCTTGGGAATCCGGACCTTATGTCGTATCTTGGAAGGCCCCCGAAAAACCGTCAGCCCCAGGGAAACACGAGCTTCGTGGCGATTCACGGAACCATCGAAGAAGCCGGGCTTTCCGACGTCCTCCAGCTGCTCTCGGTTGGGGGGAAGTCGGGCTGCCTGTCCGTGGCCGACGGGGAGGACGAGGGAGAGATCTTCCTCGAGTCGGGCCGGATCGTGTACGCGGAGGTCGCCCGGCGCCGCGAGCGCTTCGGCGAGCTGCTGGTCCGCAGCGGCCGCATCAGCTCGGAGCAGCTCGAGCGCGCACAGTCCGCGCGCACGGGTGACGGCCCGTCGCTTCCCGAGATTCTCGTCGAGCAGGGCGTCGTCGAGCGCAAGCTGATGGAGCGGCTGATGCGCATCCAGGTCGAGGAGGCCGTGTACTTCCTCTTCTCCTGGAAGAAGGGCGCGTTCACCTTCACGCCCCACCGCCGCACGCCGCAGCAGGCCTTCGTGATGTCGCTCGACGCGGAGGGCCTGCTCCTCGAGGGCTCGCGCCGCGTCGACGAGCTCGACCTCATCCGCCGCAAGATTCCCTCCCTCGACGTGATCTATCGCCGCAGCGGAAGCAGCCTCGGCCTCGCGGCCGCAACGCTGACCGAGGACCAGCGCGCGATCATGCCGCTGCTCGACGGCACGCGCGACGTCGCCGCCATGATCGAGACGTCGGGCCTCGGCGAATTCAACGTCGTGAAGGCGCTGTACGGCCTCGTGACCGCCGGCTTTGCGACGCTGCTGGAGCGGCGCTCCCGCGTGCGGCACCTCGACTATCGCGAGATGCTGGCCTACGTGGTCCGGGAGGCGGAATTCCAGGACGGCGAGCGGCGGAAGGATGCCGCCCGGCACATCGCGGACTGCCCGTCGTGCGGGCGCCGGCTGCGCAGCGTGCACGTGCGGCACACCGAGGGGACGGGCGCGCTGAACCGCCGCGAGGGCCGCGACCGCCGCCAGGGCGCCGAGCGGCGGAGCCAGCAGGATCGCCGCGTGGCGGCGAGCGCCGCGTGGCTCGCGTCGAATGCCGAGCGCCGCTCGGGGGACTCGCGGCGGACCGCCGAGCGGCGCAACGGCGCGCGCGCGCGCCGCAGCGAGGACGGCGCCCGGCCGCCGCAGCGTGTTTCGTTAGGCGCGATGACCGCGCCGATGCCGGCGATGGCCGCTCCGCCTCCGCCTCCGCCCCCTCCGCCGCCGCCCCCTCCGCCGGAGCCCCCGCGCGCGCCGCGCGTGACCGAGGCGCGCCGCATGCCCGAGCACCGGTCGGTCCGCCGCGGCGCGGGGCCGCCGCGCCCGCCGGAACCGGCGGAAACGAAGGACGACCAGCTTCCCTGGCTGATGACGCCGGAGCAGTCGCTCGAAATGGTGCGCGAGCACCGGCGCTCCCGCATGACACAGGCGCCGCCGCCCGCGCCGCCGCCTGCGCCGCCCGCGCCTCCCCCGGCTGCGATCGTCGCCGCGACGACGGAGCCGGATCGCGGGCCGGTCGCCCCGGTGCAGGTCGTGAGCACCGCCACGCCAGTCGTACTCGTAAGGCAGCCCGTCCGCCGGCTTCGCTCGGCGACGGAGCCGCGCGAAACCACGCACGCCCGCAAGCACCGGCAGCGCATGCACGTGCTGGGCATCGGCGCGGTGATCGCGTTCATCGGCGCGGGAGGCGGATACGGCCTGATGGAGCTGGGCAGCCGGCTCTCCAGCGCCGAGGCGGAGCCGCTGCGCCGGCCGTCAGAGGCGGAGGACCGCACGTCGCGGCCGCCGCGCGTGGTACCGGTCGCCGCGGCGCCCGCCCCGAAGGCCGAAAGCACCGCGGCAGCGACCCCGCCGCGCCCGACCGCGCAGGTGGCGGCGGCGGTGACGGCGCCCGCCCGCGACACGACGCCTCACGTGACCCTCGCACGGACTCCGGCACCGCAACCCGCGCCGGCAAGTGCGCCGCCGCAGCCCGTCGCGGCGGCGGCACCTACCCCGTCGCCCGGTCCGGCCCCCGTGGTCACGCAGCCTCTCGCGCCCGACGAGGAGCTGGCCGCCGGCGGCTGGACCACCGTCGATCGCGCCGAAGCGCGCGGCATTCTCGGCGGCATCATCGCCGCGATTCCGGGGCTGCGCATCGAATCGATCGCGACGTCGTCGGTGGGCGGGCGGCCGCGCGTGCGCGTCGCGCAGATCGCGCGCACCGGGGAGCGCATCGTGCTGACGCAGATGTCGTCGGGATCCGAGGTGGATGCGCGGGCGCGCGTCACGGAAGTCAGCGCGTCGCAGCTCTCGGCGACCAGCGCGATCGGCACCGCGAATCTCGGCGGTGTGTTCGTGACGGCACGGTCGGGGATGCCGGCGGAAGCGCTGCGGCCGCTGCTCGCAAGGCTGGCTCCGGCGAGATAAGCGCGGTGGACGGACGGCCTCGTGCCGGCCCGTCACTCGTCAGGCATTACTCGTCGCGGCCGCCGCCGGCGGAGATCTGCCCCTGCTTCACCTTCGACGCATCGAACTTCTTCGCCGCCGCGATCATCGTGTCCATCGTTTCATCGAAGTCCGCGGCGCCCTTCTTCCAGCGCAGCGGGTTGATGCGCGCGACCACGAAGGGCCGCAGATAGGGGCTCTGGAAGCCGCGCTCCTTCAGCTCGTCCACCACCTTCCCCACGGCCTCGTCGAGCGCGAGCACGCGCTTCGCCATCTCGCGCCGCCGCTTCAGCGAAGCGCCGAGCGGCTCGTCGCTCCAGGACTCGACGCGCTTCAGCACCGAATGGTAGGTCGCGCCGGCGAGCCGCGGGTTCTTGTCGTAGCAGAGGCCCAGCGTCAGCAGCGACGGCTCCTCGAATTCGATTTCGTACGCCGATTCCGCCTGGTCGTCCATCTTCGCCAGCGCCTCGGCGAGGCGAATCACCTCGAGCGAGCGCTCCTTGAGGCCGTGCGCCTTCTCGGTGTTGAGCAGGAGGATCCGGTGCGCGACGGTCGGGTCCGGCACCACGAGCGCCGTGATGGTCCGCGCGCCGAGGCGCTTCATCGCCGACAGCCGGTGATGGCCGTTCGGCGTCCAGTACCCGTTCTTCGCGCGCACCACGATGATCGGGTCCAGGAAGCGGCCGAGCTGGTCGATGGCGTACTGCAGGCGCTTCACGTGCGCGGGCGAGAGATCCCGCTGGTACGGGGTGGGATCCACCTTTTCCACCGGCAGGCCCGCGACGATGAGCCAGTCGCCGTGCAGCGGCTCGCGGTACATGCCGAGCGCGATGCCGCCGTCGTCGGTGATGCCCTGCGCGAGCGCCTGGATCTCGTCAGGCACCGGGCCTTCGGCGAGCTGCGACGGCTTGAGGCCGCGGGTATCGGCCTTCTTCTTCGTGCTGCGCGCCTTCTTCTTCTTCGCGGCCATTGGATGCCTCGCGTGGGTGGGCCGACACAAGGTCGGCCCCTACTGATCCGGGCCGACACAGGGTCGGCCCCTACAGATCCCGGGCCGACACAAGGTCGGCCCCTACAGGATCACGTCCCGGACCACGTCCGGCGCCTCGGGATCGTGCGGCCGGGTGTTGAACGCCACGAGAATCTGGTCGCCGGGACCGGGATTGGAAATGGCGTGCGCCACATACGGCGGAAAGACGCACCGCAGCACTTCACCGTCCGCGGCGCGCACGTCGCGCAGCACACCACCCTCGCGCACCCGCACGAGCGCCGGGCCGATCACGGTCAGGATTTCCGTGCCGAGCCGGTGGTGATGGTTGCCGCGCACGGCGCCGGGCGCGGTGCGCACCACGTGGCAGTTGCGCTGCGACGGCAGCTCCTCGGGCGCAGCGGGCTCGAACACGAATCCTCGCTCGTCGGCGCGCACCGGCAGCCGCTCGATGGTGGCCCGGGCCAAATGCGCGTCCTGCGGTGTATTGGAGTCCATGACCCATTCCCGGATTCCGGAGGCTGGATGCGCCGCGCTGCCCTGCTGCTGATCGCCCTGTTCGCCGCGTGCGGCGACGACGACCCCGCCGCCCCGCCCGACGACCAGGTCTGGGCGTCCGGCTCCGCCTTCGTACCCGACAACCGGACGATCCATACCAGCGAGACGGTGACCTGGGTGAACCAGGACGGCGTCACCCACAACATCACCTCCAGCGACGTGCCGACGGGCGCCGCGACCTTCGCGATGACGCTGGCACCGAGCGGCGGGACGGCGACGCTGACGCCGACGATCGCGGGGGTCTACCAGTACTACTGCACCATCCACGGCACCCCGACGACCGGCATGCACGGCACGCTGACGGTGGTCGTGCCCTGAGCGCCGGCGCGCGCGACCACGAGGGTCGCCCCTACGAGCTGTGGTCGTGCGCGATCAGCCACCGCCCGCCGATCCGCTTCAGCAGCAGGGAGGTCGGGCCGCGCGCGATGACCGAGTCCCGCCGCATCAGCACGTAGTACGCGATCATGTTGATGGCGTCGGGTCCGACGGCATCCACCTCGAGCGCCTGGAAGCTCAGCGAATCGCGCACCGCGCCGGGCTGGAACCGGGGCGCATAACGAGCGCGGATGTTCGCGCGGCCGTGCACCACCTCGCGCGCGGTGACGAAGCTCGCGTCTTCAGTGTAGTCGGACATGAAGTCGTCGAGGTCGCCGCGATTCCACGCGCGCGCGCCGTGCGCCAGCAGCGTCTCGGCCGCCGCGCGCGCGGACTCGGGCGTCACCCCGCGGCTCGCGTGCACGCTGCAGCCGGCGACCGCGAGGCACGCCACCAGCATCGTCCGCTTCATCCGATCGCCCTCCGCATGAAGGTGCGCAGCCCGAGCACCCAGAACACCACCGTGATCAGCGTGAGGCCTGCCAGCACCAGCGCCATCGGCATGTGCGGCCCCTCCGGCACCAGGACTCCGCGCAATCCTTCGGCGATGTAGGTCAGGGGGTTGAGCAGCACCGCGTACTTCATCACCGGCACGGCCGAGAGGCCGCTCCACGGGTAGTAGGCACAGCCGAACATGATCATCGGCGCGACCACCAGCCCGAACAGCAGGCCGATCTGCTGGCCCTCGATCACGGTGCCGAGGAAGAGCCCGAGCACCGAGAACGCCACCGCGCCGAACACCGTGACAGCGACGACCACGCCGAAGTGCGCCATCGACAGTCCCTCGATGGGACCCATGATGAGCCGCGCGAGCGGCAGCACGCAGAGCGCGGCGATGATGCCCTGCATCGCGCCGACGATCACCTTCTCCAGCGCGATGATGCGGGTGCCGACGGGCGCGAGGAGCCGGTCCTCGATCTCCTTCGTGAAGCCGAAGTCCGCGACCATCGGCAGCGCGACCGACTGCACCGCCGCCATCGCGAGGCTGACGGCGATCACGCCGGGCAGCAGCGCGGCCGTGTAGCCGCGCTGCACGAAGCCCATGCGCGGCAGCAGGAAGCCGAAGACGATGGTGAACATCAGCGGCTGCATCGCGGTGCGGAGCAGGAAGAAGACGATCTCGCGCCGCACGACGACGAGGTCGCGCCTGACGAGCGCCCAGAACACGTGGGCGCCCGATACGCGCCGCGGCGCCGCCATGGCGGGCGCGCTCAATCGAGCTTCCTTCCCGTGAGCGACACGAACAGCGTCTCCAGGCTGGGCTCCGCGAGGTGGATGTCGGTGACCGACCGGCCTGCTTCCTGCGCGACGCCGATGAGCGGCGCGATCGCGGGCCCGCCGCTCGGATGCCAGGCCCGCAGCACCCGTTGCTCGGCCTCCGCCTTCAGCATGCCGGGCAGCGCGCCCGCCGCGCCGACGAGCGGCTGCGCCGGTCCGTCGAGCGTGAGCTCGATGAGCGTCCCGCCCGGCGCGCGCTTCTTCAGCTCCGCCGGCGCGTCGCACGCGAGCAGGCGGCCGCGATCCACGATGCCGATGCGGTCGCAGAGCTGGTCCGCCTCCTCCATGTAGTGCGTGGTCATCACGATGGTGCGGCCTTCCGCGTGCAGCGCGCGCAGGATCTCCCACAGCGCGAGCCGCGCCTGGGGATCGAGGCCGACCGTCGGCTCGTCGAGGAAGACCACCTGCGGCTCGTGGATCAGCGCGCGCGCGATCATCAGCCGCTGCTGCTGGCCGCCCGACAGCTGGTCCACGCGCGCCGTCGCGCGGTCACCGATGCCGAGCTGGTCGAGGAGCTCCTGGGCCCGCTTCGTCGACGCCGCGCGCGTGAAGCCGAAGTAGGCCGCGTGAAAGACCAGGTTCTCGATGACGTTCAGGCCGCGATCCGGGTTCGGGCGCTGGGGCACGACCCCGATGCGCTGCCGCACCTGCACGGCCTGCGCGACGACGTCCTCCCCGTGGATGAATCCACTCCCCGCCGTGGGCAGCACGCGCGTCGTGAGGATGCCGATCGTCGTCGTCTTGCCCGCGCCGTTCGGGCCGAGCAGCCCGAAGAATTCGCCCGCGGGCACGGCGAGATCGAGCGCCTCGAGCGCGACGATGCCGCCGTCGCTCGTCACGGTGCCCGACTGGACGGTCATCGCCTGCATGGAAGGATTGAAGCCGACGCTGGGACCGCGCGCCTTCTTCTTCGGCGCCGCGAACACCTTCCGCAGCGCGCGCGTTTCGATCGCGTTCATGATCGAACGAGTCTAATTCAAACCGCCGAAACGTCAAAACGCCGGAGCGCCGAACCGTTGTCGACGCTTCGACGCTTCGACGCTCCGATGCTTCGACCTCTCTAGATGGTGCCCGAGCAGCCGCTGACGACCCTGGTCGTCAGGTTGAGCGAGCACGTGACCGAATTCACCTTCAGGGTCACGTTGCCCTGCAGATCGGCCGGGAAGACGACCTCGATGCGCCGCGAGAAGGTGCGCTCGACGGGATTCGGACCCGTGCGCACGAGCTTGCCGCTCATGTTGCGGATGATCCTCCCCGACACCGGCCACGGATTCGACGAGTGGGGCAGGTTGAAGACGATGCCCTGCACCGAGTCGGTGGATGCCGTGGTCAGCGTACGCGAGCGCGACGTGCTGTCGCTCGTGCCGGAGAACGCCGTGGTGTCGGTGCCGGAGCCGGCGCCGTTGTGGGTGCGCGACGTTTCCGCGCCGGCCAGGCCGCTGATGGTGAGGGTGCGCGCGCGATGCAGCGCGACGCTCATCGCCTCGGTCCCGTGCGGCGTCGTGTTGCTGCGCTCGAAGGAGCCGTCCATCTGCACGGTGAGGACCACCGAGTCGGTCGTGCCGGCGTCGCACGCGCCCTGCGCGACGTTCGCGGCGTAGCACGTGCGCGTCCGCTGCACGGTCACGCCCGGCAGCAGGCCCGGCGAGGCCGGCGGCGCGGAGAAGCCGGCGAACACCTCGCTGCTCACCAGCTCGCTCAGGTCGAGGCTGATCGCCTCGGCCGACGCGGTGGTGATGTCGGACTGGAGCTGCGCATCGGAGATCACGGACACTGAGGGACTGTTCGAATCGCCGCATGCGGCGAACGCGGCCGCGGCGGCGACGAGGAGAAGCCTGGCATGGCGTGGGTGCTGCATCGGTACCTCCCGATAGGGTCGACGGCCTGGGCGCAGGTAACCTGCTACCCCATGCGACGAAGGGTGGACCGTCCTTGTTAAGTGGAGGTAACGCGTGTGACGGCCGTCACCGGGCGGGCCGGTGACGGCGGCCGGGTCCGGCTACTCGGTGCGCAGGGCGACCATCGGGTCGGCGGCCGCCGCCCGGCGCGCGGGCAGCCAGCAGGCGATGAGCGCGACGGCGGCCAGGAGGACGCCCACGCCCCCGAACGTCGCGGGATCACTCGGGCGGATCTCGAACAGCAGCGTGGTGAGATAGCGCGACAATCCCATCGCGCCCGCCGCGCCGATGGCGAGCCCGATCGCCACGAGCATACCGGCCTGCCGCACGACCATGCCCGTGATGTCGCTCCCCGCGGCGCCGAGCGCGACGCGGATGCCGAACTCCGGCGTGCGCTGCGAGACGGAGTACGAGACCACGCCGTAGATCCCGACGATGGCGAGCACGAGGGCGGCGGCGCCGAACAGCAGCAGGAGCATGGCCTCGAACCGCCTCGGCGCGACATCGTTCGCGATCTCGTCGTCGAGGCTGCTGATGTTCGCGATCGGCTGGTCGCCGTCGATCGCGAGCACCGTGCGACGGATCGCCGGCACGAGGTCGTAGGGATTGCCGTCGGTGCGCACGGCGAGATCGCTGAGCCGCGTGGGATAGCTCGCGGTCTGCGCCGCGGGAATGTAGACGCCGGGCAGGATGTCGTCCGTCTTGCCGCCGCGCCGCACGTCGGACACGACGCCGACGATGGTGAGCCACGGCCCGCCGCGCTTGATGCGGTGCCCGACCGCGTCGCCTCCCGGGAAGAACTTCCGGGCGAACTCCGCGTTCACCACCACGACCGGCAGCGCGCCCTCGCGGTCGCCGCGCTCGATGCCGCGGCCGCGCAGGACCGTGAGTCCCAGCGTGGAGAAATAGCCCGGGTTCACCGCCTGCATGTTCGCTTCCTGCGGCAGACCGACGGTATCGACGCCCGCCGGCTCGACCTGCACGCCGCTCGACCACCCGCCGCGCAGCGGCAGCCGGTTCGCGAAGGCCACGCCGCGCACGCCCGGGAGCGCGGAGAGCTGCTCCTCCAGCGTCTCGAAGAAGCGCAGGCGGTCCGCGGCGTGGGGGTACCGCGACGGCGGCAGCGAGATGTTGGTCGCCAGCACCGCCCGCGTCTCGAAGCCGAGATCGACGCCCATCAGCGTGACGAAGCTGCGCAGCAGCAGGCCGCTGCCGATCAGCAGGATGAACGACAGCGCGACTTCCGCGATGACCAGCATGCCCTGGAGCCGCAGCACCGGCCGGCTCGCGAGACCGTGATCGCCGGCGCGCAGCGACTGCGCCGGCTGGACGCGCGACACGTGCAGCGCGGGCAGCAGGCCGAAGACGATGCCGGCGAGGAGCGACAGCCCCGCGGTGACCGCGAACACGGGGCCGCCCATCGTGATGGTATCGAGCCGCGGAATGCCGCCGGGGGCGAAGCGCAGCAGGATCGCGCGGAGGCCGGTGCCTAACGCCAGCCCGCCGGCGCAGCCGAGGAGCGACAGCACGAGGCTGTGGGCGAGCAGCGACTGCACGATGCGCCAGCGGCTCGCGCCGAGCGCCACGCGCATCGTGACCTCGCGCCGGCGATGCACGGCGCGCACCAGCAGCAGGTTCGCGAGGTTCACGCAGGCCACCAGCCACACCAGGCCGACGGCGCCGAGGAGCACGAGCAGCGACGTGCGCACCGGGCCCACGATCGCTTCCTGGAGCGGGCGCACCGTCGTGGTCACCTTGTCGTTGGTGCCGGGATAGGCGCGGGCGAGCGCCGCGCTGATGCGATCGAGGTCCGCCTGCGCTTCCTCGACGCTGGCGCCGTCGCGCAGCCGGGCCACCACGTGCACTTCATGGTCCCCCCGGCCCTGCGGGCTCAGCAGCTCGGCCGGGAAGACGGCGGGACGATAGACGGCGATGGGCGCGCCGAAGCCGAACTGGTCGGGCGACTGGAAACCGGGCGGCAGCACGCCGATGACGGTGAAGTCGCCGTCGTTGAGGCGGATCGTGCGACCGACCAGCGCCGGGTCCGCGCCAAGGTCGCGCCACAGCTCATGGCTGACGATCACCACGTTCCCGGCGCCGGCGACGTCTTCGCCCGGACGGAAATCCCTGCCCCGCTCCATCGGGCGGCGCAGCACGGTGAAGAAGCTCGGCGACACGCTGCTGACCCAGAGACGCCGCGGCGGGCCGTCGCCGGTCAGGTTCATGGGATCCAGCGAGTACGTCGCCATCGACGCGAAGCTGCGGTTGTCGCGCGCGTAGTCCGTGAAGTTCGCGGGCGAGACGGACATCGTCTCGCCGCCCCGCGCGCCCGAGACTTCGTCCACGTACATCAGGCGCGACGCCTCCTCGTACGGCAGCGGGCGCAGCAGCACGGCGTGCACGGCGCTGAAGATCACGCTATTCACGCCCGCGCCCAGCGCGATCGTCAGGATCGCGGCGAGACTGAACCCGGGCGCCTGCACGATGCCCCGCACCGCGAGGCGGAAGTCCGCGACGACCGACGACCAGCGCTCGGCCCGGCCGTGGGTGGCGGCGATGCGCCGGTCGATGGCGCGCAGGCCGCTGCGCGTCGCCTCGACGTCCCCGAATTCCTCAAGGGCGCGCCGGCGCGCCTCGGCGTCGTCCACGCCTTCCGCGCGCAGCGCGGCGATGCGGGCCTCGAAGTGAAAGCGCAGCTCGTCGTCCACGTCGGCGTCCACGTCTGGACGCAGGAAGCGCAGGTACCGCCGCCAGGCGGGCGTCATGCCCGCCTCACGAGGTGGCCGGGGTCGCGCGCATCACGCGCGCCACCGCGGCCACGTAGTCGTCCCAGGACTGCGCGCCCGCGCGCAGCGCGCGCCGCCCCGCCGCCGTGAGCCGGTAGAAGCGCGCGCGCTTCCCCGCCTCCGACTGCCCCCACTCCGACTCGACCCAGCCGCGCTCCTCCATGCGGTGGAGCGAGGTGTACAGCGCGCCGTCCTGGATGGCGAAGCTGCCGTCGGACCCGTCGCGGATGAAGCGCGCCACCGCGTAGCCGTGCATGCGGCCGAAGGAGAGCGCGCGGAGCACCAGCGTGTCGAGGGTGCCCTGCAGGAGGTCGAGCTCGTTGGTCATGGCACGACGATACCCTCAACGATTGATGCAATCAAGTGTTGAGGGAATGGCAGGCTGGAACGCTACGCCTCCGCGGCGAGCTGCGCGGCGAGATCGGCGGCGACGCGGCCGGGATGCTCGATCCGGCCGACCGAGACGTGGCCGGCGGACGCGCGCCCGTGCATGCTCATGAGGCCGACCACCGGCGGCGCGTGGGGCCCGCCGCGTTCCCACATCAGCCGGAACCAGCGGTGCTCGCCGGCGGCATCGTCCGCGGGCGGGAGCGCCTCGCCGGCGCGGGCCGCGAGCGCGCGGAACCGGCGGCTGGTCTCGAGGTCGACCTTGCCGGCGATGCGCCACTCCTCCGACTCGTCGTTCCACTGGCGCTCGAGCCGCGCCGCGCCGAGTGGCGCGTCGAGCTCGCGGAATTCGCGGGCGAGGTCCTGCCATGCGGTGGCGTCGGGCATGCGATAAACTGGCCTCCAGAACCGACCTGCGCAACGCGCGGGTTGCCCGCGCCGCGCCGGACGGCGAGAATTGGTGCGTGCCGGATACGCCGCCCGCCACCATCGGCAAGTACCTCCTCACCGACCTGCTGGGCCAGGGGGCGATGGGCGTCGTGTATCGCGCGCTCGACCCCGTGCTCAACCGGCACGTCGCGATCAAGCTGATGGGCCAGAGCCTCGCGTCCGACAGCCAGCTGCGCGACCGCTTCATGCGGGAGGCGCAGGCCGCCGGCAGCCTCCAGCATCCCAACATCATCACCATCTACGACTTCGGCGAATCCGAGGGCCACCTCTTCATCGCCATGGAGTACGTGGAGGGCTCCGATCTCTCCGAGATCATGGAGCGCGGCGACCCCCTCACCCTTCCCCAGAAGCTCGACATCATCATCGACGTGCTGCACGCGCTGCAGTACGCGCACGCGCGGCACGTGGTGCACCGCGACATCAAGCCCGCCAACATCCGCGTGGGCACCGACGGCCGCGCCCGGCTGATGGACTTCGGGATCGCGCGGCTGGAATCCTCCGAGCTGACCAAGACGGGCATGCTGATCGGCACGCCCAACTACATGGCGCCCGAGCAGGTCAACGGCGGCCAGGTGTCGCCGGCCACCGACATCTTCTCGTTAGGCGCGGTGCTGTACGAGTTCCTCTCGGGGCGCAAGAGCTTCGGCGGCGACACGCTGCACTCGGTGCTCTACAAGGTGGTGGCCGAGCAGCCGCCGCCGCTCCAGTCGCTGCTGCCGGGCTGCCCGCGCGAGCTGCAGCGGGTCGTCGACAAGGCGCTCGCGAAGGAGCCGGCCGAGCGGTACGCGCACGCCGGCCAGATGGCCGAGGAGCTGGGCGCGGTGCGCACGGCCCTGAGCGGAGGCGGCGCGATGACGATCGCGGCGCGGCGCACGCCCCTCGCCAACTCCGTGGTCCGCGAGCCGGTGCCCGCGACCGCGGCGGGCGCGGCCCCGTCGGCGCGCACGCCGCTGACGGCGCCCATCATGATCGGCGGCGGGCTGCTCGCGATCGCGGCGGTCGCCGCGCTCTATCTCTTCGGCCGGCGCGAAGCGCCGATCCCCGGCACACCGGCGGTGGCCTCGGCGCCGCCCGCGGCACCGGCGCGGGAGTCCGCGGCGACACCGGTCCGGCCTTCGATCACGCCGCAGCCGTCGGCGCCGGGCCGCACCCCGGCCGTGAATACGCCGGCGCCGGCGCGTCCCAATACCGTCTTCGTCGCCGCGCCGCCGGCCCCCTCGCCGCAACAGCAGCAGCCGCCGGCCCAGCAGACGATCGCACCGCAGCAGCAGTCCCCCGCGCCGCAGCCCGCGCAGACGCCGGTGTCACCCCCAGCGTCGGCGCCGGTCCCCGAAGCGGCGCCGTCGCCCGAGCCGGCGCGCGACCCGCGCCCCGACCTGGAAACGCTGCTGGCGTCGTATGCGCGCGCGATCGAGTCCCGCAGCGTCGCGGAGATCCGGCGTGTCTACCCGGGACTGACCGCGAGCCAGCAGCAGGGATGGGAGCAGTTCTTCCCCTCGGTGCGCAACCTGCGCGCGCGCCTCGGGATCGCCCGGCTGGACGTCAACGGGCCCACCGCGGAGATGGCGGTCACGGGAGCGTACGAGTTCGACGGCGGATCCGGCCGCACGGAGCGGCAGCCGGCGAACTTCCGCGCCACGGCGGTGCTCGAGAATGGCGTGTGGAGGCTGCGGGCGGTGCGCTGACGGACGGCAGACGTCCGCCGTCCGGCTAGAAATTATACTCGGCGCCTAACGTCCAGAGCACGTTGGCCCTCAGCCCGCCCCGGTTCAGCGGCCACAGCGTGTTGGCCACGATCGTCACGTTGCGCGCCGCCTGCAGCTTGAGTCCCACGGACCCGTCCACGAGGTCGTCGCGGCTGTTCGGCAGCGTCGTCGTCTCGACGGTCCGGCTGAACGGCACCTCGTAGTGCACCGCGCCCGGCACCACCAGCTTGCTCTCCCCGACCTGCAGCGCCGACACGATGTCCATCGCCAGCGTCGCCCATGGCGCCAGCAGGTGGTCGAAGCCGCCCGTCGCGACGATCGCGTCGTTGCGCGTGCCGCCGCCGCGGTACAGGTAGCCGAAGTTCACGTGCGGCGAGAAGTCGCCGTACCGCGACGACAGCACCGCGACCAGCCGGCCCGAGAAGCGGCCCGAGCCCAGCAGGTCGCGCGACGATCCCGTGGGGAAGCGCGCGTCCGCGAGGACGGCGATGCTCGTCTGCTCGGTGGAGTGGACGTTGAGCTTCGCCCGCGCCGCCACGTCGCCGAGCCCGCTCGCCGTTCCCTGCACGAAACGCTGCGCCTCCAGGACCGGATTCGCCGGCGTGCCGGCGAAGAAGTGCGCCGCCGTGGGGCCGCCGAACGGGATGATGCGCGCGTCGCTGTGGCCCATCAGCGACGTCGAGACGATCGGCAGCGCGACGCCCACGTCGAGCCGGTCGGTGATGCCGTACGTCAGCACGAAGGACGCGAGCTTCACGTCGATGTCGAGCGACAGCACGAACGGCATGATGTCGTTCTCGAGGTTCGGCACGCCCATCGGGTCGCAGCTGCGGCCCGCGACGCTGTCGCAGCCCGGGCCGGTCACGTTCTCGTGTGTGAACGTCAGCTGGATCGCGTTCAGGTTCACGCCGCGCAGGCTCGTGTAGTGGAAGCTGTTGTAGCTGAACCCCGCCAGCGCCCGTCCCTTCCCCAGCGTCATCGCCCGCTCGGCGAACACGGGCCCCGCCGACGTCGAGGTGCGCACCGGCGCGCCGCCCTCGAACCGGAAGGTCGAGCCGCCGCTCGCGGAGCTGAACGGGAATTCCGCCACGCTGCCGGCGATGGCCGACTCGATGAACGAGATCACCGTGCCGTTCCCCGCGGCCGCGGCCGGGGTGAAGTGGTCACCGTGCAGCTGGATCGTCGCGGGGTTGCTGGGATCGGCGGTCCCGGCGAGGAAGAGCGGGTCCTCGCCCGGCCCGAAGATGAAGAGCTGCTGGATGAGGTGGCGCAGTCCCTGCGCCCGCGCGGGCGCGGGGACGAGACAGGCGAGCAGCAGGACCAGGGCAAGGCGGCGCATCCGACCTCCGGGTAGCCGCCTAACGAGATTCGGCGAGGCGCTCCAGCAGGGCGCGGAGGGCGTCGGCGGAAATGCTCGACTTGGCGGTGATGAGGACATTACCGAGACTGGCCGTGCCGGTCGAGAGGGGATAGGCCTCGGAGGGGGGCATGACCCGCACCGCCGTCACCCGCGCCGTCCCCGGCGCGGAGGCGACGGCCGCCCCGGCGCGGCTCTCGGTGAGGATCACCCGCTCGCCCGATTCCGTCAGCTGGACCACGCGCACGCGGGGCCGCGGGCCGCCCGTGGACTTCGCCACGCTCTCGACGCCGAGGCCCTGGATGACGCCGAGGGTGCCGCCGAGCACCGAGGCCGCATCGGCGCGGTCGGTGGACGACCATCCGCCCGTCGCCAGCTCGCGGTCCGGCGTGCTCGCCGCGGCAGAGGGCGTCGGCGTCGGCGCCGCCGCCGACGCGGCCGGCGGATTCGCGGGCGCGGGGGTCGTCGCCGCCGGCGCGGGAGCCGGCTCGGCGGCCGGAGGATTCGCGGCCACCTGCTGCGGCGGCGTTTCGGTCCGCTGCGGGGCGGCGGCCTGCTGCTGCGGCTGCGGGGTCGCCGGCGCATTGCGCACCGGCTCCGGCGCCGGCTGGCGCGCCTGCTGCGCCGGCGGAATGGCCACCGGCGACTGCCGCTGCTCGCGCGTGGCCGCGGGCGACGGCTGGGCCGCGGAGCGCCGCTCGGGCCGCGGTGCATCCACCGTCGGCACCGGGGCCTGCGCCGTCGTGGCGCTGGCGTCGTCGACGCGCGCGGCGCCGCTCGTTCCGCTGCGGCCCGCGAGGTAGCCGAGCACCGCGACCACGATGACCGCGGCGGCGGCGGCCATGCGACCGACGGTGATCGTCGGGCGGAAGACGATCGGGTCGCGCCGCCGCTCGCGCGCCGGCTCCGGCACGCGCTCCTCGGCGCGGCGCCGCTCGTGAATCGGCGCGGGCGCCGGGACGGGCGTGGCCGCGTGGTCGCTCGCGCGGCGTCGCGGCGTGGGCGGCACGTCGTCCCGGCGGCGCCGCGGCGTCTCGGCCGGCCGGACGATGTCGTTAGGCAGCACCGGTGCGCCGGCCGCGACGGTGAACACGAAGCCCGGGGTCGGCGACGTGAAGGTGCGCCCCGGCGCGGCGGGAGCAGCCGGCACGGCCGGTGCGACTGGCGCGGCCGGCGGCGGCGGCACGGGGATGGGCGCGAGTATCGACACCGCGGGCGCCGCAACGACCGGCGGCGGCGGCGCGGGCGGCGCGGGCGTCACTGGCGGCGCCGGCGGCGGCGGCGTCGCGGCCTTCGGCGGCTCGGGAGGACGCAGCATCGCGCGCGACGCGCGGATCATCTGCACCGACTCTTCCGGCGTCACGAGCCACGCGACGTCCCCCGGGGCGGACTTCGCGGGGGGCGCAGGCGGCGCAGGCGGCGCGGGTGGCGCGACTGGCGGAGGGGGCGCGGGAGCCGCCTTCAGCGGCACCGGCGTCTCGAGCGTTTTCTCCGTCTTCGCGATGATCGGCGGCGCCTCGACCGTGCGCTCGGGTGGCGGCGGAACGCGACGCGGCGGCGGATAGCCACGGCGCTGCCCGCGCACCGGACGCTGGCGCTGCGAGGTCACGCGCTCGCTCGCGGGGATGCTGCGCGTCGTCGAAACCGGCGGCGCGATCGCCGGCGCCTGCACGCGGCGCTCGGTCTCGACCGCGCGGCGCTCGCCCGCGTGAACCAGGCCGCGCCGCTCGCCCACGCGCCGCTGGCCCATGCGGCGATCCTCGTTCTGCAGCAGCCACTCGAGGTTCACCGAGACGCGGCGATCCACGACGACGCGCCGGTCGCCGGCGCGCCGGTCCTGCGCCGTCCGCCGCTCGCCCTCGCGGCGCTCATCCGCGGCCGGCCGCGCGACGGGCATGTCGGCCGGGATGAACACCGGCGGCTCCTCCACCACGGTGGCCGCGGCGGCCACGATGCCGGGGGCGGTCTCCGCGTGCACGTCCACGTCGCCGGGCATCGGCGGGATCGCGTAGCCCTCGGTCGTGCGCCGCACGTGAATGGTCCGCAGCCGTTCGGCGCACGAGGGGCAGTCGACGATGTGGCGGCCGGCGTCCTTGCGCCGCTGCGCGTCGGCGAACTCCGCCTCGCGCACCACGTAGGCGAGCAGCTCGCGGTAGTCGAGATGGCGCACCGCGGCACGCCGCTCGATGAGCTGCGCGAACCCGGCGAGCACCAGGCCATACAGGGCCTTCGCGACGTCGAAGTCCTCCATGCCCGATGCTTCGATCACGCCGTTCACGTCACGCGTGCCGTCGAGCAGGCGCACCACCGTCTTCTGGTCCTCGCTCAGCTCGTCGGCCGACGCGCAGCTCAGCTTCTGGCGGTTCAGGCGGTACACGAGGTCGAACGACGGGATCTTCTTCTGGATCTGGTCCCACTCGTCCACGCGGCGCGCGCCTTCGAGCAGCAGGCTCTCGGCGTCGAGGGACACGAGGAGGGACTGGTGCGGCGCGAGCTTTTCCGACGAGAAGGTGAACGAGCCCTTCGTCCAGGTGAAGAGCGCGTACACCGCCTCCTGCACCTGCACGCGGATGAACTTCTCCACTTCCGCGCGGTCGATGCTGCCCGAATCCACCAGGATGCGGCCGAGCTGCCGCTTGCTGGTGCGCTGCGCCTCGGTGGCGACCTCGAGCTGCTCGCGCGTGATGCGGCCGTTCCTCACCAGCAGCTCGCCGAGCCGGTCACGCCGGTTGGCGACGGTGGCGAAGGAGATCTGGCCGAGATCCAGATAGATGCGGCCCTGGGCGTCGCCGTCGACGACGACCAGGCAGCCCGACTTCCGCCCCAGCGCGAGGAGCTGGAGGACGTCGGCGAGACCGCCGGCTTCTTCGATGGTGCCGTGGATGGCCACTAGGCCCTAATCTCGCTGTTCATCGCGTGCCCGCCAACGGCTGGAGCCGCAGGTGCAGATCCTCGTAGCGCTTCTCGCCGGCGCCCGGGGGCACGAAGATCGACAGCGGCGGCACCGACGCGTGCAGCCGCTCGAGCAGCGCGTCCGGCAGCGTGACCTCGTATTCGCCCGGCGGCACCGCGGCCTTGTAGAACGCGCCGTCGGCGAACGTCATGATCGCGATCTCGGCGCCGGTGTTCAGCTCGCGCAGCAGCACCGGCACATTGCCCAGCGCCTCGCCGCCGAAGACGACGTAGCCGCTCACCTCGCCGCCCACCTGCACCGGCACCGAGACCATGCCGAAGGCATTCGCCTGCGGCCGCACGCGCAGCACCGCCGCGGGCAGGATGTAGCGCGGGTCGTTGAACGACAGCGAGTCGATCTGGATTTCCGCCGGCTCCGAGGGCAGCAGGCCCCACGCGGCGAAGCGGCCCTCGGCGTCCGTCTCCGCGGGCCAGCCGCCCACGTGCACGGGGATGCCGGCGAGGCCCGGCTCGCCCGGATCGCGCAGGCCGTTGCCGTTGTCGTCCCGGAACAGCACGCCGCGGATGCCGGCGCGGCCGAGGTCGGAGCCGTCGCCTAACGCGAAGAGCCGCGAGCGCGGGTCGTAGGCCATCGACCCGTTGGCGTAGACCAGCCCGTCCGACCCGGTGGCCGAATTCACGCGGCTGCGCGCGCCGAAGCGCGGACCGTGCGCGGCGGTCGTCAGGCTGAGCTCGAGGCTGAAGCCGGCGCCGCGGAACCAGCCCATGGCCGCGTCGGCGCGCCACGCGCGCGTCACCCGGCGGCCCGCCGTGGCGCGCAGCGCGGTCAGCCCGCGCGCAGGCTCGAAGGCGAGCTGCCCGCCGACGTTGGCGCCGTCGATCCACGACCACGGCCCCCGGATGAAGGCGTCCGCGCTGCCGTCGAAGGCGATCTGGCGGCGGGTGGAGCCGCCGGCGCGCGCGACGTCCACGAGCAGCCCCGCCCCGTAGCGGATCTGCCGGAACCGCGTGGTCACCGACAGGCGCTCCAGGCTGCGCTGCAGGCCCGGGCCCGTCGAGCGGATCGCCGCGGCGCGCAGGAAGAGGTTCCCGTCCATCCAGCCCGGCCGCCAGTAGAGCGAGCCCTCGGCGCGGTCCTGCTCGGACAGCGTGCCGTTGCTGAAGATTGCGCCCTTCTCGGAGAAGTGCGTCACGCCTAACGACGCCCGGAGGTCGAGGTGCGGCTCGTACTCGGCGACGGCGCGCAGGTGGCCGTTCGCCACCGCCTCGCCGGTGAGGCCGAGGTCCATCAGCGGCGCCGCCGACACGACGGCGTACGGCTGCCACAGGGAGCCCCGGTCGCCGGCGAAGATCTGGTCCATGCCGCCCTGGAGCGTCGTGCGGCTGTCGAGGCCGTAGCGCACGTCGGCCGACACGAGCGCGTCGCAGGGCTCGTAGCGGCAGGCGCCCGCCGCGAGCGCGTACTCGAGGTGGTGGTTGGGCAGGCGGCTGAACGGCACGCGCACGGTGCGCTTCTGCCGCACCGTCTCGCCGTTCGGCCCGTACAGCACGAGATCGAAGGGGTTCTGGCCGTAGCGCAGCTGGATCGGCACGCGGAACGCGCCGACGGCGTCGGCGTCGGCGTACGCGAGCAGCTGGCCGCCGTCGTACAGCTCCACTTCCCAGCCCTGCGGCACGCGGCCGACGAACTGCTCGACGTCGAACTCCGACGAGCGCACGAACGGCGCGTTGGTGAGCGTGAAGCCCTCGATGAGGCGCGCGCGGCGCCCGTTCGTCTGCACGTCGCCCACGCCGGCCTGCGTGATCCAGCGGCTGTCGCTCCACACGCGCGTCCATGCCGCCTGCAGCTCGACGTCGGAGACGCCCTGCGTGGTCCACACGCGGGGCCGCAGCTCGGCGCTGCCGCCCAGGAGGCCGGCGCCGATCCCGAGGTCCAGCGACATCTGGTCGGTCGGTCCGCCCGTCGCGGCCGTCAGCGCCCACGTGCCGACCACGCCGTCGATGGGCCGCCCGCGCAGCGCGACGTTCAGGACGTTCGGCGTGAGCTGGTCGCGGCGCAGGAACTGCCGGCGGTTCTCGCGCCGGCCGCGCTGGATCACCGGCAGCGCGGCGGTGCGCCCGACCATGGCGGAGAGATCCGACCACTCCACGCTGGTGCGCACGCCGAGGATGCGGTCGAGCAGCCCGGTGGCGACGAAGAGGTCACCGTCCCACCACACGACGTCCATCGTGTCGTACGGCACCGGCGCCAGGTTCTTGAGCAGCGTACGGGTCTTCGGCCGGAAAACGAGCCGCTGGTTTCCCGGCTGCAGGATCGCCACCGCCGAATCGCGCAGTGCGAACGACTCCATCCGGATCTCGGCCACCGCGAAGAACTGGCGCAGCGGCAGCAGCAGCGTCGTGTTGGTCGCGAGGGCGGGAATGACGGTGGAGGGGCCGTTCTCGAGGTCGAGCCGGACGACCGCCTCCACGTACGCGGTGTCGAGCTCTTCGCCGCCCCGCAGCGCCGGCGTGGTGCTGTGAAGCGCCAGCTGCGCCCGGGCGGGAACGACCGCTGAGGTTGACAGGAGCAGTAGCAGAATGCAGGGCCGCATCTAGAAGACCCGCACCGCGACCGAGTCCACCACCGTCGGCGCCTGGAGCACGCGCTCGTCAGGCAGGTCGGGCCGCCGCGTGCGCATGCGGAACCGGACCTTGTAGTCGCCCGCCGCGAGCGAGTCGAGCGGATACGAGAACCGCCGTCGCACCGGGTAGTGCACGGCGACCGCCGTCGAATACCGGCGCACGATCCGGCCCGACGTATCGAGAACCTCGACCTCGGCGGTGCCGAGGTATGCGCCGTTCCCTTCGCGCGCCATGTGCGCCCAGACCGACAGCGAATCGCCGTCGGCCTCGGCCACGAGCCCGCGGATGTTCACGCCCGTGGTGACGCGGCCCTTCCGGTACGTGACGGACGTGATCAGCCGGATCTCGAGCGTGAGGCCCGCGTGCACCTGCGAGTCGGTGCTCGTCACGCGCGGGCCCGCGCCGCGCCCCGTCACGATCATGCGCGTGTAGTACTCGCCGTCGGGCAGGCTGTCGGGCGGCCGCGCCAGGAGCCGCACCACCTGCTGGCTGCGCGGCTCGAGCCGCACGCGCTGCGGGAAGGCGCGGATCCACTCGGCGGCCGAGTTGAACTCGGGACCGGGATCGTCGACGAAGCGGATGTACGGCGTGCCGGCGGAATCCACGTCGGGGAAGCCGAACTTCACCTCGATCGTGGCCTCCTCGGGCGTGTCGCCGCTGTTGCCTAACGTGATCTGCGCCGAGCGGCTGCGGTCGTCCATGAAGACGGCGGTCGGCGCGACGTAGATCGCCTGGATGATGCTCGGCAGCAGCAGCAGCATGCCGGTGGCCGCGGCGACCCGCGCCGCACGCATGCTCACGACCCCAGGTCCGCGATGATCAGCGTGATCGTCGCGCGGTAGAGGTCGGTGTTCTGCGGCAGGTGCGGCGTCGCCGTCCCGCCCAGGTGCAGGAAGAGATGGCCGGTGGGGCTGAGCGACGTGATGACGGGATTGCGCGGATCGAAGATCAGCCCGCTGAAGACGCCGCGGGATGCGGTGGCGATGCCGTCCCCGCCCTGCCACGACACCGGCAGCGTCGTGCCGCTCGCGACGCCGATGAGCGCCGCCGGCAGCACGAGGTCGGCGCGGATGCTGGCGCCGTTCGGCCCGCGGATCTCGAAGATGCCGGCGCGGCCCGGATCGGTGTACGGGATGCGGCGCGCGATGCCGGGCAGCAGCTCCCCGTACTCCAGCGGCTGGATCGACACGGCGCGCAGCGGCTCGGCGATGGGCACGCGCCGCGGGCGCTGCGCGTCCAGCATCCGGACGGGCAGCGTCGTCAGCGAGAACACGACGAAGGCGGCGATCACCAGTGCGCGAGGCAAGGCTCCAGACGCGGCCGTGCCGGTCCAGGTCATCGCGTTCGCGGGCGCAAGGCCCTCGAGGCGATGCCGGACCGGCACGGTGGCCACGGCGTACGGCCCGCGGCGGTCCGGGTCCCTAGTAGGCCACGGTCAGGGTGATCGTGCCGTTGTAGTTGCCGGTCGTGGTGCCCGTCGGGGGCGACACGGTGCCCGAGATGCCGATGACCAGGTTGCCCGAGCCGCTGAGCGTCGTGAAGAACGGCGCGTTCGGGTTGAAGGTCGTGAAGGTGCTCGGATAGCTCGACCAGAGCAGGCCGTCGGTGCCGCCGAAGGTGATCGGGATCGTCGTGCTGCCCGCGCCCGTCAGGACGGACGGCAGCGCGAACGAGACGGTCACCGGGGTGCTGGGCTCGCCCGAGATGTTGAAGCGGCCGGCGTCGGCCGCCATGCTCGACGGCGTCTTCGGCGTGCCGGCGGTCACGTTGCCGAAGTTGAGGTCATTCACGCCCGCGGCGGTGAGCGGCGCGATACCGATCACGTGGGCGACGGCGTTGATGGACGCCGAGGCGGTGACCTGCGCCGACGCGGTCGGGGCGAACCCGGCCGCAGCGACGCCGACCAGCGCCGTGGTGAGGGCAAGACGGTACGAACGAGGCACACTTCCTCCTTGGTGTGGACTGCTGCTGCGATTGCTTCGAGCGGTTAGACGGGGAGCTGAGAAGAGATACCCGCAAACTACAAGCCACAAGGGCTATTTATCACAAATTCTGTAAGTCAAGTAATGGTAATAGGATACAGATAGGTAAAAAGCCGCTTCAAGTCGATTCTCCGAAGGTGAGAAGCATCACTGTGGCGCGGGCGATACAGTCTGTCGAATCACGGCGGCCTCCCGAACCGGGTGAAGAAAGCGCATCGGCACGATGGCTTCGAGCCGCTCGCGGCGGCGCAGGATGTCGGGATTGTCGGTCACGAAGATCGTGCAGCCGGCCGCCGAGGCCATGTCGACGCGGATGGCCTCGCGATGGCGCGCGAAGCCCAGGACTTCACGGATGCGCTCGAACGAGGGCGAGCCGCGATAGTCCTGGAGGTGCTCCGGCGGCTCGGTGCGCACGAGGTTGAGATCGCGCACCTCCCAAGCGGACGGCTGGCCGCGGCCCCCGTCGGTCATGAGCGACACCGGCAGGGCGGCGAGCCACGGCGGCACAGGCCCCTCGACGAAAACGCTGGTCACGCGAAGAACGTAACCAGCGTTTCCGGCTTCGAGAATGCGTGGCGCTCAGTCCGATTTCATCTCGGGAATGCCGGCGGCGCTGCCGCCGGGCGCCTGCGCGCCGAAGAGACAGTTCGCGCGATAGGCGTCTTCCGACGGCGCGCACATCGCCACCCGGTCCTGGGTGCCGTTGCGCAGCGTCGCGATCTGCTGGCCCACCGCCTCGTAGCAGAGCGCCTTGTTGCGCGCGCCCTGGACGTCGCGGCAGTAGCTGATCCCGTCGTTCGGATTCGCCGCGAGGAACACGAAGTCCTTCACGACGCCGAAGTGGCACCACGGCTCGAATTCGTCGTCGGCGAGGCCGCACATGCGGATCGCCTCGCGGTGATCCATGCGCGACAAGGGGCTGATGTCGCGCCCCAGGCTCTGGTGGCAGAAGTAGCGCAGTCGCCCGCGGGCCGCCTCGCAGTCGCGCGCTGTCTGCGCGATGTCACCGTTGTTGTACTTCAGCATGACCGACGACTGCATGATGTAGCACGCCGGCTGGTAGCGCTCGGCCACGATCGAGCAGGGGTAGTGCTTGTCGGCGGGGTCGAGCGCCTTGAAGGGCGCCGCCGCCGCCTGGTGGTGCATCGCGGCCATGTCGTGGCCCGCGTGCTCGTTATGCAGCGCGCTCGCCGGGTGGTGCGGGTTGGTCGCGTTCACGACGTTCTCCATGAACGCGCCGCCGAAGCAGGACTCCCGGTCCCATCCGTCCGCCAGCAGGTCGCAGGAGGCGAGCGCCCGCGGCAGGTCGTGGCCGTAGAACATCGTCAGGCCGTGCCCCATGCCGTGCACGCACTGGAAGCGCAGCCAGCGGTCGCCGCCCGCCTGCGCGTAGTCGCGGCACAGCGTGTTCACCGACGACGAGTCCACCGAGCTCACGGTCTCGAAGTACGCCTGGATCACGCCGTGATAGCAGCCCGACTGGTAGATCTCCGTGCAGCTCGCGAAGGTCTCGCTCACGTTGCCGCCCAGCTTGCCGGCCGTGATGCCGACGCCGTGCGCATACACGTGGCTGTTCGTGCGCACGCCGGCATCGAGATCGCCGAGACGATGCAGCGTCCCCATGGCGACCTTCACGCCGCGCTCGCTGATGAGCGGATAGAGAATCCCCTCGTAGCACGCCTGCTGGCGGTCCGAGGCGACGCCCGCACACACGCGGCGCGCCGAATCGGCGTACACGAGGGTGTCCGAAAGCGTGCCCGTAAGGCGGCCGGCACTGGTGTGACGCACCACGCCGTAGCCGGCGGCGACGATACCGAGAAGGAGAATGGCCGCAACCGGCCAGCTGACGCGGGAAGTCTTCATCTGTTCCTCTTGGAGGCTCGCGATGCACCAATAACGGGCACGAATGTGCCCACGCCGGCCGAAAGATGCAGATGTCGTGCCTTGGTTCCCATGTTCCGACGGGTACGCCCCTTGCACCGCCAGATCGGCATGACAGGCCTGGCGGAGCTGGAAGGGCGCATTCGCGGCGGCGAGATCGACACCGTGATCAGCGCGATCACGGACATGCAGGGCCGCCTCATGGGCAAGCGCGTCACGGGCGATTTCTTCCTCGAAGGCGCGAAGCACGGCACCCACTTCTGCACCTACCTGCTCGGCACCGACATGGAGATGCGCACGCCGCCGGGCTACGCGCTCATGAACTGGGAGACGGGGTACGGCGACTGGCTCGCCGATCCCGACTGGTCGACGGTGCGCGTCATTCCGTGGCTCGAGAAGACCGCGCTCGTGCTCGCCGACGCGAAGAACGAGGAGACCGGCGCGTACATCCCGGTCGCGCCGCGCACGATGCTGCGGCGCCAGGTGGAGCGCGCCCGCGCGATGGGCTTCGAGGCGATGATGGCGAGCGAGCTGGAGTTCTACCTCCTGCGCGACAGCTACGACAGCGCGGCGAAGAAGCGCTTCCACGAGCTGGAGCCGTTCGGCTGGTACAACGAGGACTACAACCTCCTCCAGGCCACGAAGGCCGAGCCGCTGTACCGGCAGTTCCGGAACCTGATGTGCGCCGCCGGCGTGCCGGTGGAGTTCAGCAAGGGCGAGGCGGCGCCCGGCCAGCACGAGGTGAACATTCGCTATGGGCCCGCGCTCGAGTCGGCGGACCGTCACGCGATCTTCAAGCACGGCCTGAAGGAAATCGCCTGGCAGAGCGGACACGCCGTGACGTTCATGGCGAAGCCCGACCATGCGTGGACCGGCAGCTCGGCGCACGTGCACATCTCGCTGCGGCGCATCGACGGGCAGGCCAACGTCTTTCACGACGAGGCCGGCACGCCGTACGGCATGTCGGAGACGATGCGCCACTTCATGGGCGGCGTCATGGCCGGCATCCGCGAGCTGGCCTTCTTCATCGCGCCGTTCATCAACTCGTACAAGCGCTTCGCGCCGGGCAGCTGGGCGCCGGTGCACATCGTGTGGGGCCGCGACAACCGGACCTGCGCGTTCCGCGTCGTGGGCCACGGCAACTCGCTGCGCATGGAGTGCCGTCTTCCGGGCGGCGACGCCAACCCCTACACGACGTACGCCGCGATTCTCGGCGCGGGCCTGCGCGGCATCGAGCGGCGGATCGAGCCGCCGGCGGAATTCTTCGGCAACGGGTACACGGCGACGGAGCATCCGCGCATTCCGCGCGCGATGTGGGAATCGGTGCAGCTGCTCCAGGGCAGCGAGCTGGCGCGCGACATCTTCGGCGACGACGTGCACGCGCACTACCTCAACGCGGCGCGCGTGGAGCTGGATGCGTTCGACAGCGTCGTCACGTGCTGGGAACGGGAACGATACCTCGAACGAGGCTGAAGCGCTGAAGCGCCACGCGCGCCGAAACGCGACTTCAATAATCCACGCTTCAGCGCTCAGCCAGCGCTTCAGCGTTTGAGCGGAGGGGTAATGCGGCTGGAAGGCAGAGTCTGTTTCGTGACCGGCGGCGGCAGCGGCATGGGCAAGGCCGCCGTCGAGATCTTTCGCCGCGAAGGCGCCCGCGTCGCCGCGGCCGATCTGAAGGCGCCGCCGTCCTCCGACGGCGTGCTCGGCGTCGCGTGCGACGTCACGAAGGAAGCGCAGGTGCGCGACGCGGTCGCCGCGACGGTGAAGGAGTTCGGGCGCCTCGACGTGCTATACAACAACGCCGGCATCATGATGAACGAGGACAACTCGGTCGTGAACACCGAGGAGTCGGCGTGGGACCGCACGCTCGCGGTCAACGTGAAGGGCGTGTACCTCTGCTGCAAGCACGCGATTCCCGAGATGCTGAAGCACGGGAGCGGCTCGGTGATCAACATTGCGTCGTTCGTCGGGCTGATCGGCTGCTCGGTGCCGCAGGACGCGTACACCGCGTCGAAGGGCGCCGTCATCGCGCTCACGAAATCGCTGGCGGTGCAGTTCGGGCCCAGGGGTGTGCGGAGCAACGCGATCTGCCCCGGCCCGATCGAGACGCCGCTGCTCACCGAATGGCTGCTGAAGGACGCGGAGGCGAAGCGCATTCGCCTGGCGCGCAATCCGACCGGGCGGTTCGGCAGGCCCGAGGACATCGTGAACGCGGGAGTGTATCTCGCGTCCGACGAGTCCACGTGGACGAATGGCGCGATCATCGTCATCGATGGCGGGATTACCAGTAACTACTTCTAGTGAATAGTGAATAGTGAATAGTGAATGAGATGAGGTGATGAGGGTCATGAGGCTCCGGATCGGGGTGGCCGCCTGCTTCTTTCACGCGGACCCCACGCGCGCGATCTTCAAGGGCAAGACGCTGCTCTACCTCGAAGAATCGATCGGCCACTGGCTGATGGCGGGCGACGCCATTCCGGTGCTGCTGCCGACGCCGCGCGGCGGCATCCGCGAGGCGGACCTGCTCGCGGGGCTCGACGGCCTGCTGCTCCAGGGCGGGAGCGATCTCGCGCCGCGCAGCTACGGCGAGGCGCCGCTGCGCCCGGAGTGGAGCGGCGACGAGCGCCGCGACCGGTACGAAACCGCGCTCATCCGCGCCGCGATGGATCTCGACCTCCCGATCCTCGGCGTCTGCCGCGGGCTGCAGATGATCAACGTCGCATTCGGCGGCACGCTATACCAGGACATCGCGACGCAGCGCGAGGGCGCGCTGGTGCACCGCGACTGGGAGCGCTACGACAAGGTCGAGCACGAGATCACCATCGAGCCGGGCTCGTGGCTCTCGGGGATGTGCGACAGCCCCGCCGCGCGCGTGAATTCCGTGCATCACCAGGGCGTGAAGGATCTCGGTGTCGGCCTCGTGGTCGAGGCCCGCTCCGTGCCCGACGGCATCGTGGAGGCCGTGCGCTACGATCCGCCCGGCGCCACGGGCGACGCGCCATTCATCTACGCGGTGCAGTGGCATCCGGAATTCCAGGATCCCGCGGACGACCGATTGCTGGACGCGGCGCCGGTCCGCGAGATGTTCCTCGAGGCGGCCGAAGCGCGGCGCGACCGGCGGATGGCGGAGGAAGCGCGTGCTGAAAGTCGTTAATCCCGCCACCGAGGAGATCATCCGCGAGCTGGACGAGGACACGGCGATGTCGGTCGGCCGCAAGGCATCCGCGGCGCACGCCGCGCAGCGGGGCTGGGCGAAGACGCCGCTCGACGAGCGGCTTCGCGTCGCGCGCCGCTTCGGCGAGCTGCTCCAGGCCCGGCGCGAGCCCCTCGCTTCCCTGCTCACCTCGGAGATGGGCAAGCCGATCCGCCAGGCGCGGAGCGAGATCGACGCCATGCAGGGCCGCATCGGGTTCTTCCTCGAGCATACCGCGCGGGCGCTCGCCGACGAGCGCGTGGCCACGCTGGAGGGGCCGCCGGCGCTGGAGGAGGTCATCCGCTACGAGCCGTTAGGCGTCATCGCCAACATCTCGGCGTGGAACTACCCGTGGTTCGTGGGCTCGAACGTCTTCCTCCCCGCCCTGCTCGCGGGCAACGCCGTCCTCTACAAGCCGAGCGAGCACGCGTCGCTCACCGGCCTGGCGATCGCCGACCTGCTGCGCGACGCGGGACTGCCGCCCGGCTGCTTCGAGGTGATCATCGGCGCGCGCGAGGCCGGCCGCTTCGTGCTGTCGCAGGACATCGACGGGATCTTCTTCACCGGCTCGTACTCGACGGGCCGCGCCATCGCCGAGGCGGCGGCGCCGCGCATGCTGCACACGCAGCTGGAGCTGGGGGGCAAGGATCCGGCCTACGTCTGCGACGACGTCGACATCGGCGCCGCCGCGGCCGCCACCGCCGACGGCGCGTTCTACAACGCCGGCCAGAGCTGCTGCGCCGTCGAGCGCATCTACGTGCACAAGCGGATCGCCGGCGCCTTCCTCGATGCGTTCCTCGCGGTCGTGCGCGGCTTCGTCGTGGGCGATCCCACCGACGAGCACACCTACATCGGCCCGCTCGCGCGTCCCGAGCAGATCGCCGTCCTCGAGGACCAGGTCGCCGATGCCGTGCGCCTCGGCGCGACCGTGCGGGCGGGCGGCCGGCGCCGCGACGGCAGGGGCGCGTGGTTCGAGCCCACGGTGCTGTCGCACGTGGACCACCGCATGAAGGTGATGCGCGACGAGAGCTTCGGCCCCATCATCGGCATCCAGGAAGTGGACGATGACGCGATGGCGCTCGCGCTGATGAACGACACCGAATACGGCCTCACCGCCGCGGTCTACACCGAGAGCCGCTCACGCGCCGAGAAGATCATGGAAGGGGCCAATGCGGGGACGGTCTACTGGAACTGCTGCGACCGCGTGAGTCCGCGGCTGCCGTGGGCGGGCCGCAAGCATTCGGGGATCGGTGCCACGCTTTCGATCGCGGGCATCCGCGCCTTCGCGCAGACGAAGGCGTGGCACCTCAAGTCCGGATGTGCGTAGGGGCGGCCTGTGGCCGCCCCCGAAGCCGGTCTATCGGGCCGGCGTCACCGCGAGGCGCGTGACGTGCACCACGAGGCCGTGATTCACGCGCAGTCCCACGATGCCATCGACCGGCGTGTTCGCGCGCGCCTGCGCGTGCACCCGCTGGTTGTTCACCGAGAAGATCACGCTGTCACGCCGCGCTTCGACGCTCAGGCGCTCGGTGGCGTTGGTGCTTCCCTCCTGCCGCGCCACGGCCGCGTTCGCGGTCCAGTCGACGACGGTGTGCACCTCGTTGCCGGCCCGATGCTTGATCGCGAACATGCCGTCCTTCCGGACCAGGAAGTAGAGGTACGACTGGTTGTCGGCGGCGAGGTTCGCGCCACCGAGAATCATGCCGACGGCCTCGGCGTGCGATCCCGCGACCGGAAACAGCAGGAGATCGAGGTCGGCGCGGAAGCTGCCGGTCGCCGCCTGGTTGTCGCGCCACGCGATGGCCGAGCCGCGGCCGTTCGTCGTCACGTGGAAGCCGGGGGCCTGCGCCGCGATCGTCAGGGAGCTGTCGGGCGTGCCGGGACGGTCATAGCGGATGTTCCACTCTCCCGACTTCTTCACCGCGCCGGGCGCGGGGATCGTGGCGGGCTGCTGGGCCGCGAGCGGCGCGGCGACGGCGAGGGCGGCGAGAATCGCGAGACGCATCGGGACTCCTTTGGTAGTCAGGCGAGCGCGGCGTCGAGCGAGATCGACAGCCCGCTGCGCAGCAGGTTCGAGACCGGGCACTTCTGTTCCGCTTCGCCCGCCATCCGCTTGAAGGTGGCGTCGTCGAGCCCCGGCACCCTGCCGCGGGTGACGAGCTTCATCGTGTGGATCTTCCCGTCTTCGAGCGTGATGGTCGCCTTCGTCTGGATCTCGTCCGGCGTGTGGCCGTTGGTCGCGAGATAGTTCGAGAAGGCCATGCTGAAGCAGGCGGCGTGCGCCGCCGCGATCAGCTCCTCGGGGTTCGTGCCCTTCGCGTTCTCGAAGCGCGTGGCGAAGCTGAATGGCGTGTCCTGCAGGACCCCGCTGGTGCTGCCGATCGATCCCTTCCCGCCGCGCAGGTCTCCCCGCCAGGTGCCCGTCGCGGTGCGTTCAATGGCCGCCATCTCTTCTCCCGGCTTTGGTGTGCATGCAAGATAGTCAACGACGAGGTGAATCTGGTGAATCGGTGTTGAGGTCGTGAGGTGAATGGCGGATGAGGTGATCAGTGGGTGCGCAAGGACTCATCAAGGGCCCACCCGATGAGGGCCGTGGTGGCCACGATGGTGACGGGAAGCAGCGCGCTCGCCGGATGCCGCAGCGGCGCGGGCACCGGCACGAAGAGCAGGCAGAGCGACACGAACCAGCTGTAGAGCGCGGGCCGCACCACGCGGCGCACGTCGAGGAGCAGCGCGAGCGCGAGCACGCTTCCGGTGGCGAGCTGCAGCGTGTACCCCGTGATGAACGCGTCGCGCACATCGGGATCGCCGAGCCGCGCTTCGAACATCGTGGTGTCGATCGGCAGCGACGAGAAATTCGCGCAGACGATCGCGATCGCCAGCACCGCCAGGCCCAGCACCGCGCGAAACCCGACCTCGTCCTGCGACTCACGTTCCAGAACGCGCATGCGACCTCCTGCACGAGTGTACCGGGTCGCCTGCATCAGTTGCAACCTTCCGCCCGTCGCTCATGTCGAATGTCTATACGAACCCCACCTGACCCGGAGGCATGGATGATTGCTGTCGTGTTCATCGCGGTACTCGCGCAGGCGACGGTCCCCGCGCAGGCGAGCCAGGCCGAGCTGTTCGGCGACGGCGTGTTTTCGACCGGCGCGTACGAGCTGCCACCGACGTTCTCGCCCGACGGGCGCACCGCGTACTTCACCGTCAGCACGCCGCAGTACGGCCGCCAACGGTGGATTCTCGAGACGCACCGGACGGGATCGCGATGGAGCACGCCGGTCATGGCGCCCTTCTCGGGTCAATACGACGACTGCGACCCGTGGTTCTCCCCCGACGGCTCTCAGCTCTTCTTTCTCTCGAAGCGGCCGCTCGCGCCGGACCAGCCGCCGAAACGCGACCTCGACATCTGGGTGATGCGCCGCGACGGCGCCGGCTGGGGTCCGCCGCGCCATCTCGGGCCGCTCGTGAATGGCGGCGCGGATGAGCACTACGTGACCGCCACGCGGCAGGGCGCGCTGATCATCGCCGCGGTCCGCCCCGACAGCCGCAACCTCGGGGACATCTACGAGGTGCCTTACGAGAACGGCGCGTGGGGCGAGCCGCGCAACATCGGCCCGGCGGTGAACCAGCCGGAGACGCACGAGACCACGCCCTGGGTATCGCCCGACGGGACGTTCATCATCTTCGCGTCGCGCGGGCGGCCCGATTCGCGCGGCGATCTCGACCTGTACGTGACGGTGAAGGATTCGGCGGGCGCCTGGGGACGCCCCATCAACCTCGGCCCGACCATCAACAGCGCGGCGGTCGAGTACTGTCCGATCGTCGCGCCGGACGGCTACCTCTATTTCACCAGCACGCGGAGCTTCTTCGACGGAGGACTGGCGGCGCCGGTCGACGGACGCACGCTCCTCGCCAACCTGCGCGCGCCGGGCAACGGTCTCGGCGACACGTATCGCGTGCCGATGCGCGAGGTGCTCGCGATCGCCGGCATCAGCGAAGCAGGAACCGGCCACCGCTAGCGGTGGTAGACCCATGTGAACCTTCACCTGGGACGACCATGCAGAACAAGCTCAAGACGAAGGCGGCGGGCGAGACCAATCCCGCTGGCGGCCGCAAGAAAACGCGGGAAGCGAGCGCCGAAAAGATGAAGATGCTGGACCGGGATCGGCGGCCCGAGCAGCAGGGCAGCAAGATGATGAAGGGCAATCGCCGGCGCGCCGGCTGAATCAGGCAATCTGTGTAGGGGCCGACCTTGTGTCGGCCCTTATCTCACGTCCACCGCCACCCAGAGGTCGGGCATCCGCTCGACGCGCTGCGCCGGCGTACCGGCCGGAGGTGCGGGCCAGCTCCACCATCCCTGCGGCGCATCGTTATAGGTTCGCAGCGCCAATCGCGGAAGCCGATGCGTGATCCTGATCCTCAGCTCCACCGACCATCCGTCCGCGCCTGACGAGCCGGCGAGCTGTCAGCCGGGGCCTTCGCGCGCCGCGCCAAGCATCGATGACTGCGGCCAGCGCCCGCCGGAGGCAGTGCCGACGACGCTGCTGTCGAGCGTGCGGCGCAGGTACCACTGGCGGTCGCCGCTGCCGGGCGCGGCGCCGCCGCTGCCGTCGGGGTCGAGGCTCACCACGAAGTCGTCACCCCAGTAGAACGACGAGTCGCGCATCGTCGCCGCGACATACAGGTCGTCGCCGTGCAGGGCGATGCGCACCTCGGCGGCGCCGCCGGCGGTGGCGATCAGGATTGCCGGCTCGCCATACTCCGCGCGCGAGACGCTCCCGTCGAGCACCGGCGCGTGCGCGAGACGCGCGACGCGCACGGTGTCCGGAACGGCGGCGACCAGCACCAGGCAGACTGCCGCAGGCAGCATACGTGATCAGCGGTGATCGGGTATGGTCTGCCGGATCTCCACGGTGGCCGGCGCCGTGGAGTCCCGCGTTGTCAGCAGGCTGCCGGCCACCGTCCGGACCGCGCCGTCCACCCCGGGGCGGTTGAGCTGACGGATACCAAGGGGGCGCGCCGCACCCATGGGACGACCGTCCCGCACGATGACCTGGCCCGCACGCAGCGTGGGCCGGAGCGTGTCTGCCTGCGCTCCATCGGAGCGAAGCGTCAGCCTGCCGGCCGCCGGCGCGGCCGCGACCGACGGCACGGGCACCACCTGCTCCGGGAGCGGGGCTTCGCAGGCAACCAGGACGGCGATCGCCGCTCCGGCCGCGGGCAGCGCGATCGCGAGGAAGGGACGGCGGGGTGTGCGGGGCGTCGTCATGGCGAGGATTCTCCGTTCGAGTAGTGAGCGCGGCTCGGCCAGGGCGGTGGCCCAGCCGTAGGGGATGCGGGCGTGCCGCTCGCCGACGGCGAGCAGCAGCGAGGCGTAGGCGCGCGGGTCGGCGCCGGCGCGGAGGACGCGCGCGTCGCAGTCGATCTCGACCGCGAGCCGCAGGCGGCGCACCAGCCACCAGAGCGCCGGATTCCACGGCATCGCCGCGATGCCGGCCATGCCTAACGCGAGCAGCCAGGGATCGCGGGCGCGCGCGTGCTCCGCCTCGTGGCGCAGGATCAGCGCGCGCGACTCGGCGCCGAGCGCGAGGGCCCAGGCGGGCAGGAGCGGACGCGGATGCGCCAGGCCGATCAGCGCGGGACCGACGGATTCGGTCAGCAGGACGGGCGTGCCGTCGATCGCGGCTTCGCGCCACGAGCGGCGGCGGCGGCGGAGGATCACCATCGCGGCCACTACCCTCGCGACGACCAGCAGCGACGCGGCGGCCCAGAGCGCGAGCAGCACCATGTCGACCGACGGCGCCTGCCGGGTCGCGAGCGAGCCGCCGGGACCGGCATGAGGCGCGGCGGGAGCGGCCAGGAAGTTGGCGACGACCGGCAGCAGGACGGACAGCGCGACGGCGCCCGACCAGACCCAGCGCGTGGGACGGCGTGTCGCATCCGCGATGCGCTCGAGGGCGAGCGCCGCGCAGCCCAGCAGCGCGCCGAGCGCGGTGGCGTACAGCAGCCAGGGCGCGATCATGGCTTCTCCTCCGGCAGCCGCTCGTCGAGCAGCTTGCGGAGCCGGCGGAGCGTGGCCTCGGTCATGCGGCGGTCGCTGACGAGCTGCGTCAGCACCAGCTCGGGCGCGCCGTTGAAGACGGTGTCGACGAGCTGCTTGAGCGCCGTCTGCCGCACCGCCTGCTCCTTGATGTTCGGGAAGTAGCGATGGGCGCGGCCACTGGTCTCGTGACGCAGGTAGCCCTTCTCTTCCATCGTGCGGATGAGCGAGAGGACGGTCGTGTAGGCGAGGTCCGCGGGCAGCTCGTCCCGCACCTCGGCGACCGTGCCGGAGCCCTTGTCCCAGAGCACGTTCATGATCTCGAGCTCGCGGCCCGTGAGTACCACACGCATCGATGCTCCCCTGATCTACTAGTCGACTAGTAGTATGGGACCGGCACGGCGCACTGTCAACTAGTCGACTAGTAGCAAGAGGAGACGAGGCGGAAAACGCAAAAGGGCAACGACGCGCGTCGTTGCCCTTCACATGCCAGGGGGCGGATTTGAACCGCCGACCTTGGGATTATGATTCCCCTGCTCTAACCACCTGAGCTACCCTGGCGGACCATGGAGAAAGGCGGCTCACCTTCGAGCCGCCTTTCAAGTAGCGGGGGCGGGATTTGAACCCGCGACCTTCGGGTTATGAGCCCGACGAGCTACCAGGCTGCTCCACCCCGCGTCGTAGACATGAAACCTACCCGGGACGCGGCGGGCGCGTCAAGCGACGGATCGCCTACGGCAGCAGGTCGTACCTGGCGACGACGACGGGAGCGGGGCTGAGGCTGCCGTAACTGTCACCCACCGCCACGATGAGCTGCCGGGCAGCGGCATCGATGACCATCTGTGGATGGCGGCATCCACCGGCGCAGCCGCCGAGCGGGACGGAAGAGCGCAGCCGCGCGACGAGCGCGAGTGTGAAGCGGTCATACACGTCGATGACCGCGGCGCCGGTGTTGACGAAGGCGTAGAGGAACCGGCCATCGGGATCGAGCGCGAGACCGCTGCCGCCCCCCGGCGCCGAGCCGAGCCCGGCGCCGCTGGTGGCGTCGATCGCCGTCAGTCGCATCGCCCCGTTCACCGTCGGGGCCACGAACAGCGTGTCGCCGCCGGGCGAAAAGACGGCGGCCGGAAGCTCCTGGCTGCTGGCGATCGCGTAGACCTGTGCGCCCGTTGCATCGAAGACCGGGATCGCGGCGGCCTGCGCGTTCAGTGGCACGGCGCGGTCGCCGCGCGGCGAGAGCGCCACATCGTAGTCGGAGCCGCCGAGCGGAAGCACGACGGCGCCCGAGCCGGCATGCAGGATCTGGAAGGTGTTGCTTCCCGCCTTGATCCACGTCCCCGCGCCGATCGACGCGAGGAACAGGCTCGGCCCGATCACCGTCGCGAGGCTGTCCTCGAGCGTGAAACCGCCGCCGGCCAGCGGGACGAAGACCCGCGCGAAGTCACACCGCGTCGCATCGCCGAAGAGCACGAGGCGTCCGCCGTAACCGGCGCCCGGACCATGTCCGCAATCGGCCCGGTGCAGGCCGGCGGGGAGCGTCTCCGCCGCGAGGGTCTGGAGATCCAGCCGCACGAGGTTCACGGAGTCGTCGCCGATGAGCCGCGGGCCGCCCGCCGCGCTCGTCAGGCGCGCGTTGCGCAGCGAGGCCGCGACGCGGCGATCCACGAAGCCGTAGGCCCGCACGCTCACGGTTTCCGGCGCAGCCGCGCCGCGCAGCTCGATCGCCAGGGTGCCGTTGGTGTCCGGGATCGTCATGGCGAAGGTCGAGTCATCGACGTGCCGCACCGCGAGCGTTTCGGCGCCGGCGAGGGCGACCGGCAGATCGGCGAGGGGACGCACGCGAACCATGACCTCGCCGCCGGACCATGCGTGGGGCGTGAGGACCACGGCGCCTAACGGTTCCGGCGGCCCGAGCGGCCGCGCGCCCTCGCAGGAGGTCGCGGCGAACAGCGCCAGCGGCAGGCACCACGTGCGCCGGGACATGAAGCGCAACATGCGGGCGTCAGGCGGAAGTGGCAAGAGCGCGATACGTTCCGTCCTGTGCTTTCCGTACGCGCCGACGCCGCCATCCTGCTGGTCCACCGCCTGGTGGGCTACCCGCTGGCGTTCGTGGTCGCGCCACTCGCGCTCGCCAGCTTCGCCGGCCGCGCCGGGCACCGCACAGCGGGCAAGCTGTACGTCGTGCTCATGACCTTCCTCTACCTCACCGGCACGACACTCACGCTCACGCGGCACGCATGGCTCAGCTGGGACTTCGCCCGCAACGTCGCCTTCAACCTCCTCGGCTACTCGCTCGTCCTCGGCGGCTTCCGCGCGATGTGGCTCTTCGCGCATCCCGGTACACCCCGCCCCGCCGCGGTCGACCGCGCGCTGCTCGCGCTCCAGGCCGCGCTGGCCGCGAGCCTGGTGGCGCTCGCGCTCACCCGCGCGGGGCCGATCGCCGGAATCGCGCTCGTCGCGTGCGTGCTCGTCGGGCTCGAGGTCCGCGACTGGCGCGCGGGCTTCACCAGCAGCGTGCTCTACCGCCGGCACGTGCGCTGCATCGTGGCCAGTTACTTCTACGTGCTCACCGTCGTGTCGCTCGTGCACCTGCGCGATGAATTCTCCAGCGACGTCCGGTGGCTGTGGCCGTCGGTGATCGGCGCGCTGGTGCTCGCGGCCGTGCGCCCGGTGCGCACGCGCACGCGGACCGTCGCGGTAGGCGCGACGATCGTGGTTGCGCTGGCCTTCGGTGTCTACGCCGGTTGGGAGGTTGTTACAGGAAGGGCCGACACGAGGTCGGCCCCTACACTTACCGAGCGGCCCTGATCACGTCGAGGTCCACCGCGTGCTTCGGCTCGCGCTTCAGGACCTTGAAGTACGCGACGTAGCTGAGGTCGAAGCACGCGATCTCGTGTCCGCCGGGCGTGCGGTGCCGGTGGCCGACGATCGGATGGATCAGCGGGATGCGATGCCGCCCGTCGCACGTCACGAGGCACTCGTCCTCGATCCGGTAGGGATACGCCTCGATCACCGACAGCAGGTGCGGCGCGCCGCGGCGGCCCGACGCGTCGCGGAATTTCAGCTTCCGCATGCGCCGACGCGCCAGCCACGAGTTCGCGCAGACCGGCAGGTGCAGCGACGAGCGCATGCGTCCGAAGATCGAGAACGGGAAGTAGGTCCAGAGCTGGAAAGCCGCGCGGCGCATCGCGCGCTCGACGTCGGCGAAGGCCTCGACGGGAAAGACGATGTCGAGATCGAAGTGCTTCCGGTAGAAGCGGCCGATCGTCACCGGGATCGCCAGCCCGCCGCCCAGGATCCAGGGGATGCCGTGCAGGATGGCCGCGAGCTCCTCGAGCCGCGTCATGTAGGCCGACGGATCTTCCGCCGACTCTCCCGGGTCCCGCCGGAGGCTCCAGCGGTGGATAGGCATGCCGCGATTCTATCACCCCGCCTTACTGCCGTGCAAACAGCTCCGTCGTCCCGTCGAAGAACCGCAGCCCCCGCACCACGACCATGTGCCGCGGCCCGGCCAGCAGCTCGACGCGCCAGCGTCGCGCGCGCGCCGGCGCGAACGCGACCGCGTCCTCCATGCCCGCGAGCGGCGCGTCCGCGATCTCGCGGCCGTCGTCGAGCGTCGTGACGCGCGCGCGCAGCGCCGCGTGGTAGCCGCCGCTGTGTCCCGTCGCGATCCGGATGCGCGTCAGCTCAAGCGCGACGGGAAAGGCGAGCTCCAGCGACACCCATGCCCCGCCGGTCGAATCGGAGTGCCACATCGTGGCGGCGTCGAAGCTGATCGCGGGCCCCGGACTCGGCGGGATCTCGCCGCGCACGGTGCTGGCCGGCAACGAGCCGTACAGCGACCCCGATGGCGTCGTCACGTCGATGGCCGCCACCGGATGCCCGGGGATGTTCATCGGGCCGTACTGCCGCAGGCGCGGCAGCGCGGTGTCCGCGGCCGACGAGTCCCAGGCGAGCGACGCGAACACGCGCCGGTTGCGCGCCAAAGCGCGCAGGTCCTCGCGCGCGAGGATGCCGGGCGTCGGCGACGGCCCGAATCCGCGCGTGTGATGCGCCGGGTTGTAGCTCATGATCGACGCGTCGGTGCGCATGTCGCGGCCGTAGTCCTCGACGTGCGGCAGGCCGAACGCGTGCCCGAGCTCGTGCTGGACGGTCGACTGCACGTTCGGAATGCGGTCCAGCGCGAACGACGACATCACGATGATGCCGCCGCCCAGGTTCAGGCCGCCGTTCAGTGGCGCGCCCGCGCCGGTGGGCGCGTCGTCCTCGTCGTTCATCACGATCGCGACGAAGATCCAGGGGCACTCGAAGCGCGTCACCCCGAAATGCTCCAGCAGCCGCGCGGCGAGCAGCGGCGCGGCGTTGTACGGCGCGGCCCGCAGGGCCGGGAGCGATTCGGGCACGCGGACGACCTGCGGCACGGTGACCAGCGCGAAGCTGTCGCGTCCGCCGAGCATGTCGGTGAAGCGGTTGCGGGCGATGCGCAGGTGCCTGACGAGCGCGGCGTGCTCGTCCTGGCCGGGCTCGCGCTGGCCCGCCGGCACCACGAAGACCGGCCGCACGGCGACGCGCGCGGGGGGCAGGAAATGCTCGAGGCCGTCCTGCGCGCGGACGACACCCGGCGCCAGCAGCAGCGCGAGCGCGCCCGTCAGGCGCGCGACACGCACCAGATCAGCTCGGGGCAGCCGTCGCGCAGCGGTCCGCGGTCGAAGTCGCCCCACGCCTCGTCCACCCGGAAGCCCGCGCGGGCGAGCAGGTGCCGCATCTCGTTCGGCATGAACCAGCGCATCGGGAACGGCTGCACGTACCGGCGCGCTTCCCCGCCCTCCTTCGGGGTGACGTAGTAGATCAGCTCGACCTCGTTCACCTGGTCGAGCATGCGCACGTTCGCGATCCGTGCCGCGCGGCGCATCCGTCGCCCGTCCGGCAGCGCGAACTCGGGCGTGTCCTCCGACTCCGCCGTGCGGTCCAGCGTCATCACCGAGAAGTTGGGATTGAAGACGTCGAAGACGAACCGGCCGCCCGGCGCGAGGTGGCGCGCCACCGAGGCCAGCACGGCGAGCTGGTCCTCGACGGACACCATGTGCTGGAAGACGCGAAACGGCGCGGTGATCAGCGCGAAGGTGCGGCCGAGGTCGAAGCGGCGCGCGTCCCCTTCGGTGAGGGTGACGCGTGTCCTAACGTTCGCCGGCTCATCCGCGAGCTTCGCCTCGAGGCGCTTCAGCATCTCGCGCGAGGGATCGAGGCCGGTGATCGTGCTGCCTTGCCGCGCGGCGGGCAGCAGCACGCGGCCGCTGCCGCAGCCGATCTCCAGCACGGCGCCCTTCGTCTTCGCCGCCTCTTCCGCATAGAAGCGCACGTCGCCGCGCGTGCCGTAGACGGGCACGGCGTCGTAGAGCGCGCCGAAGTCGGGGATGGAATCGTAGATGTCGTTCATGGCGGGAGCCGGGACCCGGGAGACGTACCTACCGGGTGGTGTCTCGGGGAACGACCTGGTAGAGCAGCTCGCCGGGGCGGATCATGCCGTACAGCTCGCGCGCTTCCCGCTCCTGGCGGACGGGATCGTTCTTCAATGCCCGCGCCTCGCGCGCCAGCGAATCCACCTCGATGCGCAGCCGCGCGATCTTCGCGCGCTCCTCGCGCACCTGCGCCTTCAGCGACAGCAGGTCCCGCGTGCCGTACGTCCCGCCCTCGATCGCGAACCCCGCGAGCACCAGCAGGACCACGAGCACGACGACGCGCTTCACCGGGAGTAGAGCGACCGCCCCGGGTACTGCCCCGTCTCGCCCAGCTCCTCCGCGATGCGCAGCAGCTGGTTGTACTTCGCCACGCGGTCCGACCGGCTCGCGCTGCCGGTCTTGATCTGGCCGACGCCCGTGGCGACGGCGAGGTCCGCGATGAACGCGTCCTCGGTCTCGCCCGAGCGGTGGCTGATGATGTTGCCGTAGCCCGCGCGCTTCGCGACCTCGATCGCCGACATCGTCTCCGTCAGCGTGCCGATCTGGTTCAGCTTGATGAGGATCGCGTTGCCGATGCCTTCCTCGATGCCCTTCGCCAGCCGCTCGATGTTGGTGACGAAGAGGTCGTCGCCGACCAGCTGGATGCGGTCGCCGAGGTGCTGCGTCAGCTTCGCCCAGCCTTCCCAGTCGTCCTCGGCGAGGCCGTCCTCGATCGAGACGATGGGGTAGCGATCCACCCAGCCCTCGTAGAGACGGACCATCTCGTCGGCGCTCTTCTTCGCGCCGCCGCCCTTCTTGAAGACGTAGGTGCCGTTCGAGAACAGCTCGCTCGCCGCGACGTCGAGCGCGAAGACGATGTCCTCGCCCGGCTCGAAGCCCGCATCGGTCACCGCCGCCATGAGCGCTTCGAGCGCCGCCTCGTTGCTCGTGAGGTTCGGCGCGAAGCCGCCCTCGTCGCCCACCGCCGTCGACAGGCCCTGCTTGCTGAGCACTTTCTTCAGCGCGTGGAAGCACTCGACGCCCATGCGCAGGCCGTCGGCGAAGTTCTCCGCGCCCACCGGCACCACCATGAACTCCTGGCAGTCCACGTTGTTCGACGCGTGCGCGCCGCCGTTGAGCACGTTCATCATCGGCACCGGCAGCACGTGCGCCATCACGCCGCCGAGGTAGCGGTAGAGCGGCACGCCCTGGTCCTTCGCGGCCGCGCGCGCCACCGCCATGCTCACCGCGAGGATCGCGTTGGCGCCGAGGTTGCCCTTGTTCTCGGAGCCGTCGAGGTCGAGCATCTCGTCGTCGACGCCGACCTGGTCGTACGCGTCGAAGCCCTCGAGCCGCGGACCGATCACCTCGTTGACGTTGCGCACCGCGTCGAGCACGCCCTTGCCGCCGAAGCGCTTGGGATCGCCGTCGCGCAGCTCGACCGCCTCATGCTCGCCCGTCGACGCGCCGCTCGGCACCGCCGCGCGGGCCGTCGCGCCCGACGAAAGGGTGACTTCGGCCTCGACGGTCGGGTTGCCCCGGCTGTCGATGATCTCGCGCGCGTGGATTTCGATGATGTTGCTCATGGTGCGCGAACCTTATTGGATGCGGCCGGGGGAGTCAATTCGGCGTGCTCTTTCAGCCGCTGCACCGACGCCTGCACGCGACCGAGCAGGTCGTCCCGGTCGTCGGGCGTCAGCCCCGCCGACGCGACCGGCGCCCCGAGCACGATGCGCATCGCGCTCTTGCGCACCCGGATGCTGCCCTTGGGCTGGATGCCGAACGCGCCCGCGACGTAGCACGGCACGATGGGCGCGCCGCTGCCGATCGCGAACACGAAGGGGCCCTTCTTGAAGGGCAGCAGCTCGCCGTCGCGGGTGCGCGTGCCCTCGGGATAGACGACCACCGTCAGCTGCTTGTCGCGCATCTCGGCCGACGCTTCCTCGTAGGCCGCGAAGGCCTGCGTGCGGTTGCCGCGATCCATCCGCACGTGGCCGGCGCGCCGCATCGCGAGGCCGAGCACCGGGATGGCGAAGAGCTCCTTCTTCGCGATGAACTTCGGGTTCACCGGCAGGTAGCCCAGCAGCGCGAGGATGTCGAAGAACGACGCGTGGTTCGACACCACGATCTGCGGGCCCTCGGGCGCGAGATGCTCCGCGCCTTCCAGCGTGACGGGGATCCCCGCGGCGGACAGCGTCCAGCGCGCGAAGCGCCGCTGCGCCCGGTCGTACACGCCGCCCGGCTTGTACGGCACGCGGAAGATGCCCGCGAGGATGCAGAGGCCGCCGTTCCACAGCACCGACAGCGGGAGGACGATGAGGTAGAGAAGGGTGCGCATCTAGCGGGAGTCGGGAGTCGTGAGTCGGGAGTCGGGAGTCGGGAGTCGGGAGTCGGGAGTCGGGAGTCGGGAGTCGGCGGCGAAATGGTCGAATCCGCCCGGAAGGTCCACAGCCGTGCCGTTCAATATCGCGCGGATCCCCGCCTCACGGTCGATGGTGCCGATCACGGCCACCGGCACCGGCGCGGAAGCCAGCTCCTCGGGCTGCATGTCGGCCGGCATGATCGCGATCAGCTCGTACTCCTCGCCACTGGCGGCGGCGAAGTGCCACGGCTCGCGGCCGGCGCGCCGCGCCGCGTCCGCTGCCGCGTGCAGCACCGGGATCGCCGCGACGTCGATCGTGGCGCCGACGCCCCCCGCCGCGAGCAGGTGGCCGAGGTCCGCGGCGAGCCCGTCGGAGATGTCGATCATGGCGCGGGCCCGGATGAACTCCAGGTAGCGCGCCGCCGCGTGGCGGGGGCCGGGGCGCATGAAGCGTGCCCGCGCCGCGGGCGCCGGCTCGCGTCCCGCCTGCCAGTCGGCCAGCGCGGCGGCAGGACCGCCTAACGCCCCGGTCACCACGATGCGGTCGCCGGGCCGCGCGCCGCCACGGCCGACCGACGCGCTCGCCCGGCCGATGACGCAGCAGTCGATGAACAGCTTGTCGCTGCGCGAGAGGTCGCCGCCGACCACGAGGGCCCCGGCGTCGCCCGCCGCGTCGCCGGTGCCGTCGGCGATGCCGGTGAAGGTGTCCTCCGGCTCGTCCGCGGGCGCCCCGATCGTCAGCAGCATCGCCATCGGCTCGGCGGCGCAGGCGGCGAGATCGGACAGCGCCGAGGCCGCGGCGCGATAGCCGATCTCGGCGGGGGTCATCCAGGCGCGGCGGAAGTGCACGTCCTCGACCGATACGTCCACCGAGACGGCGATGCGGTCGCCGCCCACCTCGAGGATGGCGCAGTCGTCGCCGATGCCACGCGCGCGTTCGCGCCAGCGCGCCGCCATCGCGCGAATGCGATCGAACTCGCGGCCGGGTCCGAGGGTCGTGTTCATGGCATGAAGATCCGTTTCTCGTACCGCACGACGCCGAGATCGGTCCCGACCCACAGGTAATCGCGGCTGGCGGCGACGGCGCGCACCGGCAGCGGCACGTCGTCGGCCGAGACGAGCGGGGTCCACGTGCCGTGAGTGGTTTCGTAGAAGCCGACGCCGCGCTCGCCCGCGATCCAGAAGCCGGAGGCGTCGGCGAGAATGTCGGTAATGCGCCCGGGGTCGGGCCCGGGCAGCGTCACGGTCCGCCAGCCGTCCGCGGCGCGCAGCATGATCGTCGCCGTGGCCGCGGCGAGGAGCTCGGATCCGCGCATCGCCAGCGCCGTGACCGGCGCGTGCGTGGCCGGACTCTGCGCCGGCCGCACCACGGGACCGCCTAACGGGAGCAGGAACCCGACCACGCCGGCCGCCGTCCCGGCCCAGAGCGTGTCCTCGCTCAGGCCCGCGATGGCCAGCACGTCGGGGCCGCGCGCGACCGCGCCGACGACGACGCCGCGTCCGGTGTCGGCCACGAGCGCGAGCCCGCCGCCGGTGCCGGCGTACACGCCTTCGGGCGCCGGCGCGAGCGCCCACACGCGGCTCGAGGGAAGGCCTTCGCGCGTCGTCACCAGCACCGCGCGGCCCCCCCGTCGCGGCGCGCGCAGCAGCCCCTGGTCGGTGGCCGCCCAGATCGCGCGCTCGGTGACGAGCAGGCGATGCGTCGCGCCCGCGGGCAGCGTGGCGAGCCCCGTCGTCTCGACGTAGGTGAAGCCGCCGGCGTTCTCGTCGAAGCAGGCGATGCCGTGGCGGGGCGCGAAGGTCGTCGCCTCCGCCGCGGCGCAGACCTGGCCGCGCGCCTGCGTCACCGCCGTCACCAGGCTGCCGGACAGCCCGGCGGGCAGGCGCGTGGCGAGGTAGGTCACCGGATCCACGCGCCAGGTGCCGTTGCCGTCGGTGCCGATCACGATCTCGTTCGTCACCGGCGTCATGGCGGCGGATGTCATGCGATAGGTGCGCATCTGGTCGTCGCGCTCGATGCGCAGGCGCACGGCGTCGAGGGCCGGCAGCCGGCTCATCAGCTCGCGGCCGGACATCCCGCCGACGCGGTTGCCCGGCGCGGGCAGGTCGCGCGCCGGCATGGCGACGATCGAGCCGCGCGCGACTTCATACCAGCCGGCGCTCGTGTGGAACCACGCGCCGCGGGACGGGTTGCGCGCGTCGAGCACGACCTGGTCCACCTGCCCCGGCAACGTGCCGGAGTCGAGGCGGTGCGTGAACGGATCCCACGCGGCCCAGCGCCCGGGCATCGCGAGCCAGGCGGTGTCGTCGCCGGGGTCGGCGGCCATGGCGGTGATGCGGCTGCCCGGAAACGCCTCGAGCGGGCCCACGGTCCGCCGCCAGTTGCCGAGGGCGCGGTCGTACACGGCGAGACCGTTAGGCGTGGCCGCGTAGATGACGTTGGGGGTGGCCGCGACGGCGGTGACGTACGACAGGTCGGTGACGAGGACGCGGTCGCCCTCGCGCCACGTGCGCGTCGCCTGTGCCCGCAGCGGCAGCGCGAGCACGAGCAGCCCCGCGACCGTCGCACCCAGCCGCTGCTTCAGCCGCGACCACCGCGACCGGCTTGCCGCCAGCACCATGCCGTCCCGCAGCTCCACGATGGGCTTCCCGTTTTCGAGCCGCGCCCCCGCCACGCGATCGAGCCGCACGATGGTCGAGCGATGAATGCGCGCGAAGGCCGCGGGATCGAGGCCGGCCTCGATGCGGTTCAGCGATTCGCGGATGAGATGCCGGCCATCCCGGGTGTGCAGGCGCACGCAGTAGTTGCGCGCTTCGATCCAGTCCACCGCGTCCACCGGAACGAGCTGCATCGCCCCGGCGTCCCGCACGATGAACTGCGAGCGGAAGGGAGCCGGGGTACGCGTATCGCGCCGCTCCTGGTGTCGGCGGTACCAGAGCGAGCACGCGCCGGCAATGCCCCAGTACGCGAGCACGTCGAACACGTAGTGGAAGCCCAGGAGGTTCAGCACGCGCCAGCCGAGTGCCGACTGGTCGCCGAGGACACGGTGCACCAGCGCGAGCCCGATCATGTGGAAGACCGGGAAGGCGAGCGATGCCGCGGCGTGCACCGGCAGCCAGCGCCAGCGGCTGAGCGGCACGCGCCGGCAGAGCCACGCGACGAGGGGCACCATCGCGGCGAGCACCAGCCACGCCGGCATCGTCCGCGTCGAGATGAACGCGAAATTGTCACGCGTGATCGGAGGACGCTGTTCCAGCCAGAACTGGAGCGACTCGAGCTCCGCCAGCAGCACCGCGACGGCGATCACGATCAGCGCGCCCCGCCAGAGGCCCGGGCGCGCGTCGTCGCTCAGCGTTTCAATCCGCTCGGCATTCACGTCATCCAAGCTTAACCGTTCACTGCACCGCTCCGGTACTTCACTGCAAACGCATGGCCCCGCCGTCCGCACGGGCCAATCGTAGGGGCCGACCTCGTGTCGGCCCTGACCCTCCCCCGCACCGGAGATGCCATGCACTCACGAATCATCTGCCTGCTGCTCGCCGCCGCCTGCTCCGCCGATCCCGTCGAGCCACCGACAGCGCCTCCGGCGCGCATGGAGCATGCGATGACGTATGACGCCGCGCGCCAGCGCGTGCTGCTCTTCGGCGGCAACGCCGGCACCACGTTCATGTCCGACCTCTGGGCATGGGACGGCACGCGCTGGACGCGCCTGGCGACGGACGGCCCCCCGGCGCGCGCCGGCGCCGTGCTCGCGTATGATCCCACCACGCAGATGGTGCTGCTCTACGGCGGCGCGAACGGGCACGAGGACCTGACCGACCTGTGGCGCTGGAATGGCGCCGCGTGGTCGCAGGTCGCAGCGCCGGGAGGCCCGCCCATCGCGCATGCGTCGGGCGGCTTCGACGCGGCGCGCCATCGCCTCGTCATCCATCGCGGCTATTCGGGCAGCGCGCCCCAGCGCGACACCTGGGAGTGGGACGGCACGCAGTGGACGCAGGCCGCGACGGCGTCGCCCGTCGACTATGCCGTGCCCCTGCCCTCACCCATGGTCTACGACGCCGCACGGCCGGGACTGCTCATGTTCATCGGCGACGCCGCCAGCAAGGCCTGCACGCTATGGCACTGGTCGGGGACCGCGTGGACGAACCTCGGCGCCGCGCCGTCCCTCGTGACGCCGGCGCCGTTGGCGCTCCTGGGCAGCAATGACGCGCTCGTCATCGAGGGAAGTCCCGCCGGCGGCGGCGCCGCCGTCACCCATCGCTGGAACGGAACGACCTGGGCCGCGCTGCCGGGCCCGGGACCCGCGCGGCGCTTCGGGGGCGCGATGGTGTTCGATCCGGCGCACGGCCACGTGGTGCTCTTCGGAGGCCAGGCGGCGGGGGGAGAAGCGTTAGGCGATACGTGGACCTGGGACGGCGCCTGGCACGCGGTCCCGCGGTGACCGGCCTACGTCACCGCCGGCTTCTCGAGCTCCGCGAGCAGGGGCGGCGCGAGCTCGAAGCGCTCCTCGGCCAGCTCGCGCCAGAGCGGGCTCAGCACGCCTAACAAGTCGTCGGGCCGGAGCGCGCGCACCGAGCGGTGCCGCGCCACATCCTCGGCGGTGCGGCCGTGCACGTGCGCGGCCGCGGCGCCCGCGACCTGCGGCGGCGTCCCGCGCGCGAGCCACGCCGCCGCCATGCCGGCGAGAATGTCGCCGGTGCCGCCGGTGGCGAGGCCCGGATTGCCCGACGCACTCACGAGCAGCGGCAGCGCGGGCGCGGCGACCACCGTCGGCACGCCCTTGAGCAGGACCGCCTGGCCGACGCGGTCCGCCGCCGCGCGCGCGGCGCCGAAGGGATCGCGCCGCGTCTGCTCGGCGAGATCGGGAAAGAGCGCGGCGAATTCGCCCTTGTGCGGCGTCAGCAGCGCGCGCTTCCCGGCCAGCAGGCGCGCGAGCTCGTCGGCGCCGCCGCGAAACGCCATCAGGCCGTCGGCGTCGATCAGCAGCGGCACGGCGGCGGCCTCGACTACCGCGCGGGCGAAAGCCTTCGCCGCGCTGCCCCGCCCCAGGCCCGGGCCGAGCACTGCCGCGTCGCACCAGGCCAGCGCGTCGGCCAGCTCGGACTCGAGCGGCGTCGCGAAGGTGGTCGCCAGGCACATGATGTCGGGATTGGCGGCCTGCGAGGCCGCGACACTCTGCGCGCTCGCCGCGATGCGCGCGAGGCCTGCGCCCGACCGCAGCGCCGCCTTCGCCGCAAAGATCGCCGCGCCCGCCATGCCGTCGGCGCCGCCGCACACCAGGATCTTCCCGCGGTCGCCCTTGTGCATCTCGCCGCCGAAGGGCGTGAGCACCTGCGCCAGCCACGCGTCGGTCACGACACCGGGCCACGACGGGTCGGGCGCGGGGAACCCGATCTCCATCGCCTGGAGCTTGCCGCAGATCGTGCGCTGGAGGAGGTGGCCGCGGCGGAACCCGCCGAAGGTCACCGTCAGCGTCGCGCGGATGCAGGGCGCGTGGACGACGCCGCTCGTGAGGTCGAGTCCCGTGGGCCCGTCCACCGCGACGACGGGCGCATTCAGCCGCATCATCTTCTCGATGCACCAGGCGGCGTCGGCGCGCGGCGCCCCCGTGGCGCCGGTGCCGAGGATGGCGTCGATCACGACCCCGGGACCGCCCCACTCGTCGGCGGGCGCGATGACGCGCACGCCCTGGGCGAGCGCCAGGGCGCGGTTCGCCGCGTTGTCGGGCGACACCTCGCCCGCGAGCATCACGCCGGTCACGGCGACGCCGTGGGCCGCGAGCGCGCGCGCGATCACCCAGCCGTCGCCGCCGTTGTTGCCGGTGCCGCAGGCGACGAGCACGCCGCGCTCGAGCGCGTGGCCGAATTCCTTCGCCACCGACGCGGCCACGGCCCGCCCCGCGGACTCCATCAGCACCCGTGACGGGATGCCGGCGCTCTCACGCGCGGTGCGGTCCCAGCTCGACGCTTCAGCGGCACTCAATACCGGAATGACCACGTCACCTCGCTTACGGCCAGGAAAACAGCGGCGGCCAGTGGCAAGCACAGGGAGCAGGCACCGCCCCCTGAACACTGCCTGATCCAGCCGTCCTTCTGTTCTCCTGGTCTCAGGACACTAGCGTATCGTCATCCCGACAAAGCCTACCACACTGGAATAATCGTGGGTCTCGACGCCCGAATGGCTGTAGTGCACCACGTCGCCCCGCATCGCGCCTAACGATTTCGCGGCGTGAACCACCGCCGCCGCCGCCGTGCGGCCGCACATGCTCACGCGGTGCTTCCGCGTCACCTCGAGCAGCCCCTCGCCGTCGAGCCGCCGCAGCGGATCCATCGCCAGCTCGTCCTTGCCGCGCGTGATTTCGTGGCTCTCATGATGGTTCAGGTCGCTGCTCGCGACCAGCAGCACCGGCTCCCCCGCCTGCCGCACCGTCTCGGCGAGCGCGTCGCCCAGCGCGCGGGTGCGGGCCCAGTCGGTCCACGCGACCAGCACGGGGACGATCGCCAGGTCGGGGCGGCGCGCCAGCAGCATCGGCAGCACGACTTCGATCGCGTGCTCGGTCTGGTGCGCGTCGGGGTCGTCGTGCAGGTACGCGCAGCGCGCGAGCAGCGCGGCCGTCACCGTCTCCTCGATCGGCACGTCGCCGATCGGCACGCGATACGCGCCGACCGCCCACGCGCTGCCGCCGTGCCGCGACGCGCCGGCGCCCGCGTGGTTCGCTCCCACGATGATGCACACCCGCGGCACGACCACGCGCGCCAGCACTTCGGCTATGGTGCGGCCCGCGTACTGGTAGCCGGCGTGGGGCAGCAGCACGGCGATCGCGGGCGCCGCGTCAGGGTGCGGTGCGGGGAGCAGCTCGTCAATGGTTGCGAGAAGGGCGGCCGGCTGGGATGGATAGAACAGTCCGGCGACTGCGGGCTTGCGGACGCGGGTCAGACCCGCCGGCACTCCTCGCGCCATGCGCCCCACGTGTAATCGGCTTCGAAGGCGTGGTCGAAGAGGTACACGCCGTCGAAATCCTCGGGGCGGTCGTTGTCCTGGGCCTTCAGCAGGTTCAGCTCGATGAGCGTGAACACGATCGTGCCGATGTCGGCGGTGGCCTTCAGGCCCCAGTACTCCAGGACGGGCCGGGCCAGCAGCCCGTATTGCTCCAGGGCGAATTCGCGGCAGGCGTTGGCCAGCTCCTCGCCCGTGACGTGGCGGCGGGCCGGCAGCGTCTTCTGGAGGTGCTCGAGGGCCGCCAGCACGAACAGGTAGGCGCGCTCGTCATAGCGCCCGGACCGTTCGCGGATCCGCGCCATCACGTCGTCGGCGAAATCGAGCTGGCTCACGGGGAAAGCATACGGGATACGCGTGCGGCAGGTCAAGCACTTGACAGAAGGGGTCGGAGGTCTGGGGCCGTGAATCAGGTCAGGGGGACGAACCTGCCTGGCGCCCCGCCAGCCGGAGCAATCCCGCCACCACGGCCGCGGGATTCTCTTCCTGGATGAAGTGCCCCGCGCCGGCCACCGTGTCGGCCGTGAACAGCGCCAGTCCGGCGGCGAGGCCGGCAACCTCACGGCCCGCGATGCCGCCGGTGTGCGACGCGCCGCCCACCAGCAGGTGCACCGGCGCCCGGATGCGGCCGAGGTTGCCGTGCAGCGTTTCGCTTTCGCGGGAGGATGCCATGCCCTTGAAGGCGTCGAGCGTCGCGCCGGCATTGCGCGTCGCGCCCGCCGCGTAGTTCGCCACCACGGCGGGCGTGACCCACGCGGTATCGCCCGACGACGTGATGAAGTTGTCGTGCATCATCTTCTCCATCCGGTGCCGCGTCGCGAACAGGCGCAGCAGCGGCGCAAAGCGGAGGATGCGCCGGAAGCCCGGCATCGCGGCGTCTTCCGCCGGCCCGCCGTCGATCGAGAGGATGCCGCGCACCAGCTCGGGGCGCCGCAGCGCGAGCCGCAGCGCCACCGACGCGCTGGTCGAATGCGCGACCACGAGCGCGTGGCCCAGGCGCAGCGAGTCGAGCACCGCCGCGACGCGGTCGGCCTGCGCGGTGAGCGAGTAGTCGGCGCCCGCGGGCCGCGACGACGTGCCCATGCCGAGGGGCTCGACGACGATGGTGCGGTAGCCGGAATCGACGAGCATCGGCACGACGTGCCGGTACCCGAACGCCGAGCCGAACAGGCCCGGCAGCAGCACCACGGCTTCGCCCGAGCCATCGATGGTGACCTGGAGCGTCTCGGCCTGCGCGACGGGGAGGCGCATCGATTGCATGGCCAGCGCGAGCGCGGCGGCGAGGATCATGGCGAATAATACCCCGCGCGACTACCGTTGGCGGTCAGTGAATGCCCCATCCGACCACCGCGCCGCCGTCACCGCCGGCTTCCTGGGCTGGACGCTGGACGCGTTCGACTTCTTCCTCGTCGTGATGACGCTGACGGCGATCGGGCGCGACCTGCACGCGTCGTCGCTGCAGATGGCGGCGACGATTTCCGTGACGCTGGCGTTCCGGCCCGTCGGCGCCTTCCTCTTCGGGCTGCTCGCCGACCGCTACGGGCGGCGGCTGCCGCTGATGATCGACCTGGTGTTCTTCTCGATCGTGGAGGTGCTGTCGGGGCTCGCGCCCGACTACCGCACCTTCCTCATCCTGCGCGCCCTGTTCGGCATCGGGATGGGCGCGGAGTGGGGCGTCGGGGCGTCGCTGGTGATGGAGAAGGTGCCGGTGAAGCTGCGCGGCGTGTTCTCCGGCTTCCTGCAGCAGGGCTACGCGATGGGCTACCTGCTGGCGGCGGTCGCGTACTGGCTGATCTTCCCGCGCTTCGGCTGGCGACCGCTCTTCTTCCTCGGCGGGCTCCCCGCCCTGCTCGCGCTGTTCGTCCGGTACCGCGTGAAGGAGTCGGAGGTCTGGGAGAAGACGCGGCACGCGACGTGGCGCGAGCTGGTGGCGTCGATCGGTCGGAACTGGAAGACCTTCCTCTTCATCACGCTGCTCAGCACGGTGATGATCTTCTGCTCGCACGGCACGCAGGACATGTACCCGACGTTCCTCGAGCAGCACTGGGGCTTCACGCCGCAGACGCGCGCGAAGCTCACCGCCTTCTCGATGGTGGGCGCGCTGCTGGGCGGCGTGGCGGCGGGGTGGCTGTCGGACCGCATCGGCCGGCGGAAGGCCATCGCGATTTCGTTAGGCTGCGGCATCCTGGTGGTGCCGCTGTGGGCGTTCGCGCCCAGCCTTGCGCTGCTCGTCGCGGGGGCGTTCCTGATCCAGGCGTGCGTGCAGGGCGGCTGGGGCGTGATCCCGGCGCACATCAACGAGCTCAGTCCCGACGGCGTGCGCGGGTTCCTGCCCGGCTTCGGCTACCAGTGCGGTGTCCTGCTGGGCGGCAGCATCGTCACGATCCAGGCGATCGCGAAGGAGCACTTTCCCTTCAACACGGTGATGGCGCTGAGTGCGGCGACGGTGTTCGCGCTCGCGGCGACGGTCGCGATGCTGGGACCGGAAAGAAAGGGCGTTCCATACGGTTCGTAGGGGCGACCCTTGTGGTCGCCCTTCACGCACCGCGACACCGGCAATCTCAATGCTCGGGATCATCCCTTCAGGGCGACCACAAGGGTCGCCCCTACACCTGCACAGGGCGACCACAAGGGTCGCCCCTACAGGTCTACCGTGGAATCACGGGCAGCGTGATGTGCGTGGGATGCGCGCGATCGTGCAGCACCCGCTGGTGCGCGACCACGAAGGTCGTGTCCGTCTCGTAGTTCCCGTTGGTGTTCAGGTTGCGGTCGTACTTCGGGAACAGCGCCGACGCGATGCTCACCCGCAGCCGGTGCCCCGGCGCGAACACCTTCGACGTGAACCACACGTCGATGTCGTACCGCTCGACCCGCCCCGGCGTGAGCGGAACGATCCGGTTCATCCCCCGCCGGAACCGCGCCCGCGCCAGCCCGTCCTGCACCCGCTCGGCATGCCCGTCGGGGAAGACGTCGAGGAGCATGATCGTCCAGTCGGTGTCGGTCCGGTCGGTCGCGGCCCAGACCTGCGCCGTCATCTCGCCCGTCACCTCGAGCGGCCGCGTCAGCGGCGCCGAGGTGAAGACGAGCGCGTCGCGGCGCGTCGCGTTCAGCTGCGTGTAGTCCTCGTTCAGCGACTCCTCCAGCTCGCGCGAGTCGATCAGGTACGGCGTCGGGTCGGCCGGATCGTACGTGAAGGTGTCGGCCACCGCGCCGCGCGGCAGGATCGTGTCGAGGACGCCGTCCCCGTTGCTGGTCTGCGCGTGGCCGCCTGACGAGACGTACCAGTTGGTCAGCCGCTGGCGGGCCAGCGGCCATTCGTTCTCCGTGCGCCAGGTGTTGTCGCCCTGCACGAAGATGTCGAGGTGCGGCAGCGTGTCCACGCCGTTGGCGCGGCCCAGCAGATAGTGGTCGAACCAGCGGAGCTGCATGTCGCGGTACTGGTAGCGCGCCTGCGGCCCGAAGTCGCCGGCCACGTAGTCCACGCCCTTGTGCGCGTGCACGCCCATCACGATGTGCCAGTTCGGGTGGTTCGGGTGATTCAGCAGCGAGTCGGTGAAGTAGATCGGCCCGCGCGAATCATCGTGCCAGCCGGCCATCGACAGCACCGGCGCCCGCACGTTGCCGATGTAGGTGGTCGCGGCGCGCTGGTGCCAGTAGTCGTCGAGCGTGTTGTGCGCGATCCAGCGATCCCACATCGGGATCTGGCCGCAGCCCAGCCGCTGCGGCAGCGTCGACAGCGGCAGCTTCTGGATCTCGCGGCCGATCTCCAGCTCCGCCGTGTTCGTCGCCATCGTGCGATCCCGCATGAGGCAGGCCCAGTCCACGTTGATGGGCCCGAACGCCATCGCGGCATACGGCACGACGACCCAGGGATCGGGGCTCGCGGCCGTGGGCGAGAAGGCGGCGAGGTGGGGCGGATTGCTCACCGCCGCCAGCCACGCGAGGCGGCCTTCGTCGGAGTGCCCGATCAGGCCGACCTTCCCGTTGGCTCCGGGCAGCGCCGCGGCCCACTCCACCGCGTCGTAGCCGTCGTTGATGTCGCTGCCATACTCGCCGAAATCCGCGACGTCGCCACTCGAGAGCTCGCGCCCGCGCACCAGCTGCCCGACGTAGATGTAGCCGCGCGAGGCCCACCACCGACCCGCGGCGCGGTTCACGCGCCGGTACGGCGAGCGCATCATCACGACGCCGAAGGGCCCCGGCCCGACCGGCCGCATGATGTAGCTCGCGAGGTGGGCGCCGTCGCGCGTCGGCATCATGACCAGCGTGTCCTCGGTGACCGCGTACTGCGAATCCGAGGCCGGGATGTTCCACACCAGGTAGTCGTGCTCGACGACCGGCGGCGTCGAGCGGCGCACGAACCGGAAGCGGCGATCCACCTCGCGGCCGTTGGTGAACTGGTTGGTGACGAGCGTGTCGCCGTGCCAGGCGCCCCGCATGACGTTGCGCTCATCCTGCGTGAGGATGACCGAGTCGCCGTTCGTGGTGACGCGCGTGACGTTGATCATCGACTCGCCGGTGCGCCGGCGCACGGCGCCCGCGAACCCGGAGTCGGCGCCCGCGAAATGCGCGAAGGCCATGCGCCGCCAGCCCTCGAACCCGAACTTGGGCCGCGCGCTGAGCGCGATGTAGACGTCCCAATCCCCCTGCAGGGGCCGACCTTGTGTCGGCCCTCGATCTTGCAGGGGCCGACCTTGTGTCGGCCCCATCACGGCCAGCGCCAGCACCGGAACCACCAGGAGCGCACGCTTCATCTCACACCTCCGAAGCCGGAATGGATCGCCGCCGCGCGGCGACCAGGATGCCGATACCCACGAGGTTCATCACCACCACCATGCCGACGATCTTCAGCGCGAAGCCGCGCACGCTGGCGACCTGCACGATGGGAAAGACCGACAGCACGATGTACAGCGCCGTGATCAGGAGACACGATACCGACGCGAGCTTGAGCCAGAGCGGCGGCCGCGGTGTGACGCCGCGCAGGCCGAACAACGGGATCGCGAAGAGCACGATGTAGGTAATCCCGTAGAAGATCCCGCTCGCGTTGAACATCAGCTGGAACGCCTCGGCCTGCCCGACGCCGATGAGGCTGATCGCCGACATCGCGAACGAGAAGAGCGCGACGATCAGGATGGAGTTCACCGGCGTGCGATGCTTCGGGTGCAGCCGGCTGAACCACGCCGGAAGCAGGCGGTCCCAGCCCGCGACCATCGGCAGCCGGGTCACCGCCGTGAACGCGACGCTGATCTGCGACACCCGCATGACGAGCGTCATGACGATCGCGATCGTGACCATGGTGGTCGCGATGCCGAACGGGCCGAACCCCGCGCGGAGCACCTGCGGCAGCGGGCCGATGAGATCGATCTGGTCGCGGGGCACGTACGCCACGACCGTCGAGGTGCCGAGGATGAAGAAGAGCGCGATGACGGGCGCGGCGTAGTACACGGACTTCTTCACCGCGCTGGCCGGCGAGTGTGTTTCGCCCGCGAGGATCGCCATGTACTCGAACCCCGCGAACGCCCCGACGCACATCTTGCCGAGGACGTTGAGGTTGAAGAGCGTCGGCGCGGGAATTTCAGTGCGGAACGGGTGATACGACGCCAGCGTGTGCGTCGCGAGCCCGAGCAGCGGCATCAGGATCAGCACCGCGAAGATGGTGATCATGAAGATGCCGCCGGCGTTGTGCACCAGCTTGCCTAACGACAACCCCAGGAAGGCCAGCGTGGCCAGCAGCGCGATCGCGAGCGCCGAGCTCAGCGACACGAACCAGGTGCTCGTGGTCATCCACGCGGCGCTCGGCCCGAGCGCGTAGGAGAGGTAGGTGGCCACCGTGAGCCCGAGCTCCGACGCGAACAGGATCACGTAGAGCCACAGGTTCCACGCGACCATGAAGCCCAGCGTGTGGTTGAAGCCCAGCTTCGCCCACTGGTACAGGCCGCCCTCGAGCGGCATCAGCTGGTTGAGCCAGATCACGACGCCGGTCATCGGCAGGTAGAACAGCACGATCGCCAGCAGCCACAGCACGACGTGCGACGGGCCCAGCTTGCCCGCCACGCCGATCCACGTGAGGCCGATGATGAAGAGGATCTGCGTGAGCGCCAGGTCGCGCACGCCGAGCACCTTCTTCAGCTCGGCGCTGTGCGCCTCGACCTTCGCTTCTTCGCGCTCGAGGCTCATCGCGCGCCCTGCCGGCCGAGGCGGTCCCAGAGCCGCGCCCACGCGGCGAGCCCCTCGTGCAGGCGGTGCACGCGAAAGAATTCGTTCGGCGCGTGGAAGTCCTCGTCGCCGGTCGAGAACGAGAAGTACACGGTGTCGAGCCCCATGAGACGCTGGAAGGTTTCCGCGATGGGGATGGTGCCGCCCATGCGCACGATGAGCGGCTTCACGCCGTAGACGTCTTCCAGCGCCGCTTCCGCCGCTTTCAGCACCGGGTGCGAGCGGCTGATGTGCGCGGGCCGCGCGCCGTGCTCGGACGATCCGAAGGTCAGCCGCGTGCCCGGAGGCACGTGCGCCTCGAGGTGCCGCTTCACGAGCGCGACGACGTCATCAGGGTCCTGGTCCGGCACCAGCCGGCACGTGAGCTTCGCGTGCGCCTCGCTCGGCACCACCGTCTTGGAGCCGGGCCCCTGGTAGCCGCCCCACATGCCGTTCACCTCGACCGTCGGACGCGTCCACTGGCGCTCGAGTGTCGTGTAGCCGGGCTCGCCGAACGCATCGGCGGCGCCGACCTGCGCCAGGTACGCGCGCTCGTCGAAGGGGAGCGCCGCGATGTCCCCCCGCTCGGCGGCGTCGAGCTCGCGCACGCGGTCGTAGAAGCCCGCGACGGCCACGCGGCCCGCATCATCGTGCAGCGACGCGATGAGCCGCGCCATCGCATGCAGCGGATTGGGGACGCTGCCGCCGTGCCGCCCCGAGTGCAGGTCCTTCGCGGGCCCGCGCAGCGTCAGCTCCAGCGACGCGAGGCCGCGGTTGCCGACGGTGAGCGACGGCTCGTCGATCCGCCACATCGCGCCGTCGGCCGAGATCACGACGTCGGCTGCGAGCATCGCCTTGTGCCCGGCGACGAAGGCCTCGAGGTGCTTGCTCCCGATCTCCTCCTCGCCCTCGATCATGAATTTCACGTTCAGCGGCAGCCGCTGCTGCGTTTGGAAGAATGCCTCGGCGACCTTGATGGGGATGAACATGGGCGCCTTGTCGTCCGAGATGCCGCGCGCGTACAGCCGGCCGTCGCGCAGCGTGGGCTCGAACGGCGGACTCTGCCATTTCTCGATCGGGTCCTCGGGCTGCACGTCGTAGTGCCCGTAGATCAGCACCGTCGGCGCGCCGGGCGCGCCGAGCCATTCCGCGTACACGACGCTCGCGCCGGGCGTCGGCATGATGCGCACCGTGAAGGGGCCCGCCGCGGTGAGCCGCGCCGCGACCCAGGCCGCCGCCGCCTTCAGGTCCGCGGCATGCGCGGGATCGGTGCTCACGCTCGGAATGGCCGCGAGCTCCTTCAGCTGCTCGAGGATCGCGCCGTGCGACGCCTCCAGCCGCGACAGCACCGCGTCGATGCCGCTCACCTGCCCCCGTCGATCGACAGCACCTGGCCCGTGATCCACCCCGCGAATTCCGATGCGAAGAACAGCACGCCCGCGGCGATGTCCTGCGGTGTGCCGAGCCGCCGGAGCGCGATCCCCTCGATCAGGGCGCGCTGCCGCTCCGGACCATACGCCTCCCACTGCCTCTCCGTTGTGGGATTCGACCGCACGAAACCCGGCGCGATGTTGTTCACCGTGATGCCCCAGGGGCCCAGCTCGTGCGCGAGCTGGCGCGTGAGGCCGATCTGCGCCGCCTTCGCCGACGCGTACGCCTGGATGCCGGTGAGGCTCACGCCGAGGCCGGCGCCGCTCGAGATGTTGATGATGCGGCCGAAGCGCGCGGCCTTCATGCCGGGTGCGACGGCCTGCGCGAACCAGAAGGCGCCGGTCACGTTCACGTCGTAGATGGCCTGCCACTGCGCGGGCGTCACGTCTTCCAGCGGCTGGCCCACCTGGCCGAGCACGCCGCCGGCGTTGTTGACGAGGATCAGGGCGGGGCCGGCGAGCTGGGCGGCGTCCTTCGCGAACCGGTGGACCGCGTCACGGTCGCGCACGTCGACCACGCGCACGGTGCACGCGCCGCCGGCCGCGCGGCAGAGGCGCTGCGTTTCGGACAGCTCGTCCTCGATCACGTCGCACGCCCACACCACCCCGCCCCGCTCGGCGAACGCGAGGCTGATGGCACGGCCGAAGCCGTGGGCGGCGCCGGTGACGATCACCGTGCGGTCGGAGAAATCCATGTTCATGCGGCGGGCATCACGGCCGCGAGGGCGTCGAGGGTTTCCATCGACTGCGCGCGCCGGCCCTGCTCCACGTCGTGAATGAGCTCGACCACCTTCGCGGTCAGCGGCGTCGGGACGCCCGCCTCGGCGCCTAACGACACGACCGCGCCAAGCTGGGCGTCCACCTCGGTGGGGCGCTTGCGGACCGCGAGGTCGCGCCAGATGCCGCTGTGCGTCTTGGCCGACTTGCGGTTGTGGGCGACGAGGCCGTCCAGGGAGCGGTCGGCGGCGCCCGCGGGGGCGCCCGGGAGGTAGGCCCCGGGGTCGAAGCCGTCGAAGGCTTCTGGCGTGATGCCGCGCGCCATCGCGACCGCGAGGATCTCGCGGGCCAGCGCGATGTAGAGGGCGCGGTATTCGGGCCGCGCGAGTCCGTCGGCGATGGAGTCGTTGGTGAGGGCGGTTGCGAACAGCATGGCGCCGTAGGCTTCCTTGCCCCAGAGATAGCCCCAGATGTTGTCGGTGGCGGTGGCGCGCTCGTCGAAGTCGCGCCACGCGTCGCGGATCGCGGTCACCCGCGGCGTGATGGCGCGCGGCCCGAACGCCTCGCCGACCATCACGGCGCCCCGGCCGCCGTAGATGATCGAGCCCGGCTCGAGGTAGTCGGCGCCGAAGTTCACGAAGGCGCCCACCGTCCGCGCTTCGCCGACGGCGTCGGCGATCGCGAGCTCGTTCAGGCCGTTCTGCGCCGAGACCACGCAGCCGTCCGGCTCGAGGTGCGGCGCGAGGGCGCGCGCGGCGGCGGCGGTGTGCTGCGCCTTGGTCGCGAGGATGATGGTATTCCACCGGCCGCGGAGCGTCGCCGGCGTGTGCGCCGGGGCGCGGGCCGTGAAGGTCTCGATGGGTCCCGAGATGCGCAGGCCGTCGCGGTTGATCGCGTCGACGTGCTCGGCCACGGTGTCGACGAGGGTCACGTCGTGGCCGGCGCGCGCCAGGTACGCGCCTAACGTTCCACCGATCGCGCCGGCGCCCCAGACGAGGCAGCGCGTCGGCGCGGCGCTCAGGTGCCGCCCCACGCGCCGTCGAGCAGCGCGCGCGTTTCCTCGACGGCGACCTGCCAGAGGGCGAGCACGTCCTCGTCGGAGCGCTCGTACCGGCCGCCGTAGTTGCCGTCGGGGATGTACGCCCGCATCGCGACCGGGTCGAGCAGCCGGACCTTCTCCATGTCCACCATGGGGCGCTGGTGCACCGGCATCGCGACGCCGGGCACGCGCGTCCACGGGAAGTTCTCCATCCACGAGCCGTGCGACGCGACCGGATCGATCGCCTGCACCTTCGCCCAGGTCTTCGGCGCGTTCCACCAGTTGTGGAAGATCACCTTGCAGCCCGGGCGGTCCGCGGCCCATTGCTGGGCGAGCTGCTGCGCGGCGCCGTTGCCGCCGTGGCCATTGCAGATCATGATGCGCTTGAAGCCGCTGTGCGCCATGCCGTCGAGGATGTCGCGCACCACGGCCAGGTGCGTCTCCACGCGCAGCGTGATCGAGCCGGGATATTCGCGGAAGTACGGCGTGACGCCATACGCCAGCACCGGAAACACGGGGATGCCGAGCGGCTCGGCCGCGTCGGCGGCGACGCGCTCGGGGAGGATGCAATCGACGGTGAGGCGCAGGTAGCTGTGCTGCTCGGTGCTGCCGATGGGCAGCACGGCGCGGTCATCGTGGCGGAGGTAGGCCTCCACCTGCATCCAGTTCATGTCGGAGATACGCACGCCAGCGTCCGTTTCGGTTGGGGCACGTCAACAATATCGCGTCGGCGTCCCATTCGGAACCTTCCGGCACGCGTCCGGTACGCCTTGGATGAACAAGAAACTCAGCGAGTTCTACGAGCTCATCGAAGACATCGACACGTGCATGTTCACGACGGTCGGCGCGCGCGGCCGGCTGGTGTCGCGGCCCATGGCGAACCAGGTCCCGGCGGCCGGCGCCGACCTCTGGTTCGTGACGTCGAAGGACGCGCCGAAGCTGGCGGAGATCCGGCGGAATCCCCGCGTGAACCTCGCGTACTACAACCCGAAGACGCGCGAGTGGGTATCGGTGTCGGGGCGCGCGAAGATGTCGACGGATCGCGCGAAGATCCGGGAGCTCTACCGGCCGGACTGGCGTGCCTGGTTCGGAGACGAGGGCGGCAAGCTCGACGGCACACCCGACGATCCGCGGATGGTCCTGATCGGCGTGAACATCGAATCAGCGATCTTCATGCACGCGAACAAGCCGCGGCCGGTGGCGGCGTTCGAGTTCGTGAAAGCGCTGGTGACGCGAAAGCCGCCTTCCCTGGGGAAGACGGCTCGCGTGTCGAAACCCGTGGCGCGCCGGAAGCGCGCGACATCACAATGACAAAATGCCTGGCCGTGCGGCTCCCAGTTCGGCCCTCTACTGTGGCGGTCCGCCGCAATCCCCGATTGCCACCGTGACGCGCTGCCGTCCACGAATCAGGGTTCCGCCAGAGCTCGCGTCGACCCGCTGGTCCACATAGTAGCAGCCCGCCGACCAGACCCTGGCGTGCACGATGTAGGGCTCGTCAGGACCATACCACTGCGGGTCATGCGAAAAGCGCTCCCACCAGGCAAACCAGAAGCCGGCCGTTCCTGTCTCACTCGTGACGGAATAATTGTACTGTGCCTTGGTCGTTATGTACGCGGGCCCGCTGATCGTAAGCGAATTATTGAGAATCAGAAACGTATAGTTATGCGAGTTGGTCAGACCCGTTGCCTGATCCTTGACTTCGAGCGTCACGATCTGGTTTCCCGTGACCCAATGGCCCATGAACTCGTAGTTCGGGTCGGAGGAATACGGCGTGAATGCCCCGGTCGCCTCGGTCCGCCAGCGGTAGACGAGGTTGGAGCCCTGGGAGCATGACGCGGAAAATATCTGATCGGTACCCTTGAACGTCTGCATTCCCTCGAACGTGGCACAGGCCGTCGGAGCCGGAGGCGGTGGACCACCGGCGTCCACGGTGATGGAGACCGGGACGCTGACTTCCTCGCCCGTTGGGTGCAATACGTAGACGGTGCGCGATGTGGTGCCGGAGAGGCCCTGCAGCTGGTGCGTGATGATCATGTCGGGATTTACGTTGCTGTATGCCGGCACTCCATCCATCCGCCAGAGAAATGTTCCGAGATACCCGGACACGGGGCTCGGGTTTGATGGGTAAGCCGAGATGCGAGCCACGGTTCCCGATGGAATGTGATACGAGCCATTGGAGAACGTCGCGGGCGTCCAATTGGGATCGCTCAACGATAATCCGTATGCGACTTCAACAGCGGCAGGTTCCGACCGGGGAATGCCGCTACCGTCGTAATCGACGAAGACGTCATATTGTCCACCGACATCGCTGGTGGGTACGCAGCCAAGACAGCTATCCATCGCGTGGCCACCGGCGGACAGCGGAAAGCTTCCCCAATCCAGCGTCCAGGTCCGCAGGATAGTTGCCCCGTCACGGAGCGTCAGCTGGAAGCGTCCCGGTTGTATGCAATGCGTTTCGTGGGCCCCGCCGCCATGGAGCTCAGGGCCATTCGCGTTGACGTCGGATCCCGAATTGCATGGACCGTAATCCGCGGACGGAGAATCCACTCCGAACCAGCCAAACTGCGCACCGCCGTTCGCATAGCTGGAGGTCCGATCCACACCCATGGATTGCGTCGCGTATCCTGGCTGTGTGGCGCCCCCAAGAAACTGAATATCGACCGTGTAGTTGCCGACGGGAACGTTATGCAGGCAGCCCAGAATCTCTTCTTCGATCTGGGCACCACCACGGGTGCAGCGTGGACCAGGTGGATTGGTAGGTCGCGCTCTGATGCCGAGGGGGTCATCGCCCACCGGGCTGCAACCCAATACGAGACCGACAGCTGCCATCGCCAGCCAGACGCGCCTGTTCATTCGAACCTCGCGGTCGAGGAAGGGACTTGAAGCGGAGCTTCCGTCATCTTGTAACAAACAACGCAACAATAATCCGCGTCGTCCGGGCTAGTCGAAGTGACTGACAAGTGACTGCCTGGCGATTTGAACGTGGCGTCTCAGGGCAGGCCGTAGAGCGGAAAGCCCTCCGCCAGCTCGCGCACCTCGGCCTTCACCTTCGCGAGCTTCGCCTCGTCGGCCCGGCCCTCGATGGCGCGATGGATCAGCTCACCCACCGTGCGCATCTCGGCCTCCTTCATGCCGCGCGTCGTGAGCGCCGGCGTGCCGACGCGGATGCCGCTGGTCACGAACGGCGACTGCGGATCGCCCGGCACCGTGTTCTTGTTCACCGTGATCGCGGCGCGGCCAAGCGCTTCCTCGACTTCCTTGCCCGTCAGGTTCTTCGGCCGCAGGTCCACCAGCATCAGGTGCGTGTCCGTTCCGCCCGACACGATGCCGTACCCCTGCGCCATCAGCGTCTCCGCGAGCACCTTCGCGTTCGCGACGATCTGCCTCGCGTACTGCTTGAACTCCGGCTTCAGCGCCTCGCCGAACGCCACCGCCTTCGCCGCGATCACGTGCATCAGCGGCCCGCCCTGCGTGCCCGGGAAGATCTCCTTGTCGACCGCCTTGGCGAGCGCCTCGGTGCTCAGGATCATCCCGCCGCGGGGACCCCTAAGTGTCTTATGGGTCGTCGTCGTGACGAGATCGGCGTGCGGCACCGGCGACGGATGCACGCCGCCCGCCACGAGGCCGGCGAAGTGCGCCATGTCGCACATGAAGATCGCCTCGACCTCGTCCGCGATCGTCCGGAACGCCTCGAAGTCGATGATCCGCGCGTACGCGCTGCCGCCGCACACGATCACCTTCGGCCGCTCGGCGCGCGCCATCTCGCGCACCTGGTCGTAGTCGATGAGCCCGGTGTCCTCGCGCACGCCGTACTGCGCCGCCACGAAGGTCTTGCCTGATTCGTTAGGTGCCGCCCCGTGCGTGAGGTGGCCCCCGTGCCGCAGCGCCATGCCGAGCAGCTTCTCGCCCGGGCGCATCACGCTGAGATAGGCGCCGAAGTTCGCCTGCGAGCCCGAGTGCGGCTGCACGTTGGCGTGCCCCGCCCCGAACAGCTGCTTCGCGCGGCTGATCGCCAGCGCCTCGGCCTCGTCGACGACTTCGCAGCCGCCGTAGTACCGCTTGCCGGGATACCCCTCGGCGTACTTGTTGGTGAGCGGCGTGCCCATTGCCGCGATGACCGCGGGCGACGCGAAGTTCTCCGACGCGATCAGCTCCAGGCCCTCGGCCTGGCGCGCGGTTTCACGGGCGACGATGTCGGCGATGACGGGATCGCCGGCGGCGAGCTGCGGATCGACTGCGAAGGTGTCCTGCATCGAGGTCCTCAGGTTTGATCGGGCCGGCACAAGGCCGGCCCCTACAGTCACCTTGTTGTAGGGGCCGACCTCGTGTCGGCCCCGCGATGCTGCAATGCCAACGCCTCGACGCGGGCGAGAATCATCTCCACTCCGACGCGGTTCTGGCCGCCCTCGGGGATGATCACGTCGGCGTAGCGCTTCGACGGCTCGACGAACTCGAGGTGCATCGGCCGCACCGTCCCGAGGTACTGGTTGATCACGGAATCGAGCGAGCGGCCGCGCTCGACGATGTCGCGCCGCAGCCGGCGGATGAACCGCACGTCGTCCGCGACCTCCACGAAGATCTTCATGTCGAACAGCGCCCGCAGCCGCGCGTCGGCGAACAGCAGGATGCCCTCGACCACGATCACCGCCTGCGGCTCGACCCGCACGACCTGCGCGGCGCGCGTATGCGCCGCATAGTCGTAGACCGGCTTGTCCACCGGCCGGCCCGCCGCCAGCGCTCCCAGCTGCTCGACCATCAAGTCGAGGTCGAGCGAATTCGGATGATCGTAGTTCACCGCGTGCCGCTCGGCCATCGACATGTGCGCCTGGTCCTTGTAGTAGGCGTCCATGTCGATGAGCACCGACGCGAACCCGACGGCCTCGTCGATGGCCTTCGCGACAGTGGTCTTCCCGCTGCCGGAACCGCCGGCCACGCCGATGATCAGAGGTTTCACAAGAGTGAATAGTGAATAGTGAATAGTGAATGGTGAATAGTGGCCCTTATTCACTATTCACCATTCACTATTCACTTCTTTTCACACCCACGTACGCTTGAGCTTCCCGACCATCTCCACGCGCTTCTCGGCGAGCCGGTCGGCGGCGATGTACGTCGGGATCTTCTCGTCCTTCGAGATCTCGAACACCCGCAGCATCGTGTTGTATATCTCGCCCGCGAGCTTGAACGCCCGCTCGGCCGGCCAGTTTTCGAGCTCCGAGTTCACGTTGATCAGGCCGCCGGCGTTGATCACGTAGTCGGGCGCGTAGAGGATCTTCTTCTTCTCGAGCTCGTCGCCATGGCGCGGCTCGGCCAGCACGTTGTTCGCGCCGCCGGCGATGATCGCCACCTTCAGCTGCGGCAGCGTATTGTCGTTGATCACGGCGCCCAGCGCGCAGGGAGCGAAAATGTCTGCCTGCTGCGAGTAGATGGCGTCCGGCGCCACCGCCTTTGCGCCGAACTCATCCACGATGCGCTGCACCTTTTCCTTCGCGATGTCCGCGACGATGATCTTCGCGCCCTCGGCCGCGATGTACTTGCAGAGGTAGTAGCCGACATGGCCCGCGCCCTGCACCGCCACCGTCTTTCCGCCGAGGCTGTCGTCGCCGAACTTCCATTTCGCCGACGCCTTCATGCCGCGGTACACGCCGTGCGCGGTCACCGGCGACGGGTCGCCCGAGCGGCCCTGGAGCCCGACGACGTGCTCGGTCTCGAGGTGGATGTACTCCATGTCGCCGGGGCTCGTATTCACGTCCTCGGCGGTGATGTAGCGGCCCTTCAGGCTCTCGACGAAGCGGCCGTGCGCGCGGAACAGCGCCTCCCGGTCGACCGGCCCGTCGCCCATCAGGATGACCGACTTGCCGCCGCCGAGGTTGAGCCCCGTGACCGCGGCCTTGTAGGTCATGCCCTTGGCGAGCCGCAGCGCGTCGGTGACCGCCGCCGCCTCGCTGTCGTACTTCCAGTAGCGCGTGCCGCCTAACGCCGGCCCGAGCGTGGTGTTGTGGATCGCGATCAGCCCCTTGTACCCCGCCGAGGCGTCGTGGCAGAAGCAGATCTGCTCGTGATCGTGATTCGACATGAATTCGAAGATTTCCAAGACAACCTCGTGAGTCGTGAGTCGTTAGTCGTGAGTCGTGAGTCGTGCGTCGGGTCTATTTCAGAAGCTCTCGTGCGATCACCATGCGCTGGATTTCGCTTGTACCCTCATAGATCGTGATGACCTTCGCGTCGCGCATCAGGCGCTCGACCGGGTAGTCGCGCATGTAGCCGTAGCCGCCGAAGATCTGCACCGCCTCGGTGGTCACGCGCATGACCATCTCGCCGGCGTAGAGCTTCGCCATGCTGGCCCACTGCGCCACGTCCTCGCCCGCGTCCTTGCGCCGCGCCGCCTCGTGCAGCAGCGCGCGCGACGCGGCTATCTGCGCCGCCATGTCCGCGAGCTTGAACTGGATCGCCTGAAACGACGCGATCGGCTGCTCGAACTGCCTGCGCTCCTTCGCGTACCGCACGGCGTGCTCGAGCGCGCTGCGCGCGATGCCGATCGCCTGCGCCGCCACCCCGAGCCGCCCGCCGTCGAGCGCGGAGAGCGCGTAGATGAAGCCCATGCCCTCCTCGCCCAGCAGCGCGTCGGCCGGGAGGTGCATGTCGTCGAGCGCCACCGAGCAGGTGTTCGACGACCGGAGGCCCATCTTGTCCTCGGCCTTCTGCGCCTTGTAGCCCGGCGTGTTCGTCGGCACGATGAATGCGCTGATGCCCTTCGCGCCCTTCCGCGCGCCCTCGCGGTCGGTGCGCGCCATGAGCAGCACGACGTCGGCGGTGCCGCCGTTCGTCACCCACGCCTTCATGCCGTTCAGCACCCAGCCGTCGTCGGTCTTCACGGCCTGCGTCGCGAGGCCCGCCGCGTCGCTGCCCGCCTCGGCCTCGCTGAGGGCGAAGGCGCCGAGCATCTCGCCGCGCGCCATCGGCTTCAGCCACCGCTCCTTCTGCTCGGCCGAACCCCAGCGCAGGAGCATCTGCGTCGGCAGCGAGTTGTGCACGCCCATCGAGATCGACGCGCTGCCGTCGGCGGCCGCGATCTCCTCCATCGCCATCAGGTACGTGACGGTGTCGAGCGCGAGCCCGTCGTACTCCTCGGGCAGCAGCATGCCGAAGAACCCGAGCTCGCCCATGCGGCGCACGAGGTCCTTCGGAAAATGCTTCGTCGCGTCCCACTCCGCCGCGAACGGCAGGATGTTCTCCGCCGCGAAGTCGCGCGCCAGCTCGACGACCTGCTCCTGCTCGCTAGTAAGCGTAGAAGCCACGCCCGCTCTTCCTGCCGTAGTGCCCCGCCGCGACCATGCGCTTCAGCAGCGGGCAGGGCCGGTACTTGGGATCGCCGAGACCTTCGTGCAGCACGTTCATGATCGCGAGGCAGGTGTCGAGGCCGATCAGGTCGGCGAGCGCCAGCGGTCCCATCGGGTGATTCATGCCGAGCTTCATCACCGTGTCCACCGACTCCGCCGTCGCGACGCCTTCCATCACGCAGAAGACGGCCTCGTTGATCATCGGCATCAACACCCGGTTCGCGACGAAGCCGGGATAGTCGTTCACCTCGACCGGCGTCTTGCCGAGCTGCGTCGCGATCTCCATGACGCGGCGCGCGGTGTCGTCGCTGGTCGCCTGGCCCCGGATCACCTCGACCAGCTGCATCACCGGGACGGGATTCATGAAGTGCATCCCGATCACCTTCCCGGGCCGCTTCGTGCGCGACGCGATGGTCGTGATCGAGATCGAGCTGGTGTTGGTCGCGAGGATCGCGCCCTCGGGCGCGTTGCGGTCCATCTCCTCGAAGATCCGGAACTTCAGCGCCTCGTTCTCCGTCGCCGCCTCGACGACGAGGCCTCGGTCGCTCACCGCATCGAGCGCCGTCGCGGTCCGGATGCGCCCCAGCGCCTCGTCGCGCTGCGCCTCCGTCGCCGTGCCCTTCTTGATCTGGCGGTCGAAGTTGCCGCGGATCGTGGCCTGCGCCTTGTCGAGCGCCGCCTGCGAGACATCCACCATCCGCACGTCCCAGCCGCCCGCGGCGAAGACGTGCGCGATGCCGTTGCCCATCTGGCCGGCGCCGACGACGGCGACGGATTTCGTGTTGTCGGTCATGAAACGAAACGCGCGCTCAGTTGAGCGCGCGGGTCGAGGAGGCAAACCGCCGGATCACGAGTCCGGCCAGCAGGACCTTCACGAGGTCCACCGGCGCGAACGGCAGCAGCCCGAAGTTGACCGCGTGCCCCGGCGTGACGATCGCCAGCTGCGCGATGCCGCCGGTGAAGATCACGATCATGCCCCCGAAGGCAGCGAGGGCGGTAAGGCGGTAAGGCGGTACGGCGGTAGCAGAGTCGGTTACCGCCGTTCCGCCATACCGCCGTACAGCCCACCCAACCACCGCGGCCGCAAACGGATACGAGAGCAGGAACCCGCCCGTCGGCCCGAGCAGCCGCGCGAAGCCCGGCAGTCCCACCGGCGCGAACACCGGCAGGCCCGACGCGCCCATCGCGAGGTACATCACGAGCGACAGCGCCCCGAACCGCGCGCCTAACAGCCCGCCGACGATCAGCACCGCCATCGGCTGGAGCGTGAAGGGCACGGGCGAGCCGGGCACCGGAATCGCGACCTGCGCGGCCGCGGCGACGAAGAGGGCGCCAGCCAGCGCCGCCAGGACTTTCACGCCGAGGGGACGGCTCCCGGCTCCCGGCATGACGGACGTTGTGACCTGGGTCATGACATGCGCTCCACGGAAAGTGCGACTGCGTTTCCACCACCGAGACACAGGGTCGCGAGGCCCGTCTGCTTGTCGCGGGCCTGCATAGCATACAGCAGCGTCGTCAGAACGCGAGTGCCGCTCGCGCCGATCGGATGGCCGAGCGCCACGGCGCCGCCGTTCACGTTCACGCGCGACCAGTCCCAGCCCAGCGCGCGGCCGTCGGCCAGCGCCTGCACCGCGAACGCCTCGTTCGCCTCGACGAGATCGTAGTCGCCGATCTTCTTCCCTTCCTTCGCCATCAGGTTCTGCACCGCGACGATGGGCGCGAAGAACAGGTCTTTCGGCTCGCCGCCGCCCGTCGCGTAGGCGCTCACCCGCGCCATCGGCTTCAGGCCGTGCGCCTGCGCGTACGCCAGCGACGTCACCACGACGGCGCTGCCGCCGTCGTTCAGGCCGGGCGCATTGCCCGCCGTAACGGTGCCGTCCTTCACGAAGGCCGGCTTCAGCTTCGCGAGCCCCTCGAGCGACGTGTCGTGCCGCGGCGCCTCGTCCTTGTCGACGGTGATCGTGCCCTTGCGATCCGCGATCTCCACCGGCGCGATCTCGTTCTTGAAGTGGCACGCCTGCTGCGCGGCGGCCGCCTTCTGCTGGCTCTCGAGCGCGAACTGGTCCTGGTCGGCGCGCGTGATGCCCGCCTTCGTCGCGGTGTATTCCGCGTGGCCGCCCATGTGGCAGTCGCCGAACGAGCACCACAGCCCGTCGACGATCACGCCGTCCTTCATCTCGGTATTGCCGAGCTTCACGCCGTTGCGCATGCCGTAGAGGTAATGCGGCGCGGTCGACATCGACTCCTGTCCCCCCGCCACGATCACCTCGGCATCGCCGGCCTTGATGGCCTGCGCCGCGAGCATCACGGCCTTGAGGCCCGAGCCGCACACCATGTTCACCGTCACGGCGGGCACGGTGCCCGGGATGCCGGCCTTGATCGCCGCCTGGCGCGCGGGCGCCTGGCCCTGCCCGCCCTGCACCACGTGGCCCATGATCACGTCCTGGATTTCCTTCGCGTCGATGCCGGCGCGCGCGATCGCGGCCCTGATCGCGACGGCGCCGAGCTCCGACGCCTTCAGCGTCGAGAGCGATCCCAGGAACTTGCCGATCGGCGTGCGCGCCGCGCTGACGATGACTGCGGTGTTCTTCGCGTCCATTTACAGCTCCAATGTGCGTGTCGCGATCTTCGACTTCAGATCCGCGATGAATGCATCCTGTGAAACGACGTTCTGCTTGGTGCCGGTTCCGCGCGTCCGCACGGCCACCGTCCCCGCCTCGGCCTCGCGCCCGCCGACCACCGCGAGATACGGCACCTTCAGCGTCTCGCCGTCGCGGATCTTGTAGTTCAGCGTCTGGTTGCGGTCGTCGAGGTGCGCGCGCACGCCCGCGTCGCGGAGCTTCTCGTGCAGCGCGCGCGCCGCGTCGTTCTGCGCATCCGCGATCGGCAGCACCCGCACCTGCTCCGGCGCGAGCCACAGGGGGAAGGCGCCGGCGAAATGCTCGATCAGGATGCCCATGAAGCGCTCGAACGAGCCGCTCACCGCGCGATGGATCACGACCGGCCGGTGCTCGGTGTTGTCCTCGCCGACGTAGATGAGGTTGAAGCGCTCCGGCGCCGCGTAGTCCAGCTGGATCGTGCCGAGCTGCCAGGTGCGCCCGATCGAGTCGGCGACGTGGAAGTCGATCTTCGGCCCGTAGAAGGCGCCGTCGCCGGGGTTCTCCTCGTACGGCATGCCTAACGATTCGAGCGCCGCGCGCAGCCCCGTCTCGGCCCGGTCCCACATCGCGTCGTCACCCACGCGCTGCTGGGGGCGGGTGCCGAACTTCAGCTTCGCCTGCAGCCCGAACGTCCGGTAGAACGTGAGGATGAAGTCGGCGAGCCGCTTCACCTCGGCCGCGATCTGGCTCTCCATCATGAAGATGTGGCAGTCGTCCATCTGGAACTGCCGCACCCGCGTCAGGCCCGACAGCGCGCCCGACAGCTCGTTGCGGTGCAGCACGTCGAACGTCGCCATCCGCAGCGGCAGCTCGCGGTAGCTGTGCTTCCCCGCGAGGTACAGCAGGTAGTGCGAGGGACAGTTCATCGGCTTCATCGAGAAGTCGTGCTCGCCCGTCTCGTTGTCGAGCACCATGAACATGTTCTCGCGGTACTTGCCCCAGTGCCCCGACAGCTCCCACAGCCCCTTGTTGTACATGAGGGGCGTCTTCACTTCCTGGTAGCCGTCGCGCTGCAGCTCGCGCAGGTACGCGTTCAGCTCGTTCACCATCGTGGTCCCGCGCGCCGTCCAGAACGGCGCGCCCGGGGCCCAGTGGTGGAACATGAACAGGTCCAGCTCCTTGCCCAGCTTGCGATGGTCGCGCTTGCGCGCCTCCTCGAGGCGCGTGAGATACGCGTCCAGCTCCTCTTTCCGGAACCAGGCGGTGCCGTAGATGCGCTGCAGCATCTGGTTGCGCTCGTCGCCGCGCCAGTACGCGCCCGCGCCGTGCAGCAGCTTGAAGTGCTGCACCCGCGCCGTGTTCGCGACGTGCGGCCCGCGGCACAGGTCCACGAACGGCCCGTCGGTGTAGACGCTGATCGTCTCGCCGTCCGGAATTTCCGCGAGGCGCTCGAGCTTCAGCGGATCGCCGGCGAAGCGCTTTTCCGCCTCCTCGCGCGACACTTCTTCGCGCACGAACTTGTAGTCCGCCTTCGCGACTTCCCGCATCTCGGCCTCGATCTTCTCGAGGTCTTCGGGGGTAAAGGGTCGCGGCACGGCGAAGTCATAGTAGAAGCCGTCCTCGATCGGCGGACCGAAGCCGATGCCCGCGTCGGGGAAGATCCGCCGCACCGCGGTCGCCAGCATGTGCGCCGCGGAGTGGCGCAGGCAGTAGAGGGCGTCGGCGTCCTTCTCCGTCAGCACGGCGAAGGGACCGGACTGCGTGAGCGGCCGGTCGAGCTCGACCACGCTGCCGTCGAGGCGCGCGGCCACGGCGGCCTTCGCGAGGCCGCGGCCGATGGACTCCGCCACTTGCCGCGGGGTCGTGCCGGGATCGACGCGTCGTTCGCTGCCGTCGGGGAGTGTCAGGACAAGCTGTTCGGCCATGCTCCGAGCGGCAGCACGCCCAGCACCGGGCGGACCTGCCGTCCATACAGGAAGAAGAGAACCACCAGCACGACGACGAGTAAGAAGGCGATCGCCCAGCCGATTGCCTGCAGGGCGGTAATCCGCCCCTGCGAGGGTCCGCCGCCGGTCATCGGCGGGGCCCGTCCGGACGGCGCAACTTGCGATGGGACGGACGTTTCGCCACTGTATAAGGAATGTAGTCGGGGCTTGGCCCGGCTGCCAACGGAGAGACCGTGTTCAGCTTCAGGAAGCGCCGCCGTTTCGATGCCGGAGACCTCCTGGCGACCGCCGCCGGGTCCGTCGTCGGCATTGCCCTCGGATTCATCGCGGCCGGAAGCGTCGGCCGCATCAACCGCGCCCGCCTCAAGCATGCGATGGGCCGTCTCACCCTCAAGGGCGAAGCGCCCAAGCGCTGGACCGAAGAGGAAGCCGAGCGCCTGGAGGCGCGCGTCCTCGACGCGCTCGCGCAGGACGTCGTGCTCGCGCGCCGCCCGATCCGCGTCGCCGTCCTCGGCATGGGCCTGGTCGAGCTGACCGGCACCGTGCTCCACACCGCCGAGATCGGCGTGGCCAGCGACGTGGTGCAGCCCGTCGCCGGCGTACGCACGGTCCTCAATCACCTTGTCGTCGAGAAGCCGACTTCGACCAAGGCAGCGCAACTCTAGAACCAGGAACCTAGAACCTAGACGATTGCGTGGCCGCCTCACGAAATCGTCTAGGTTCTTATTGTCCAGGTTCTGAATTACACTCAAGGCTGAAATGAACGACTTAAGCCCTCAGTACACACCGACCGCCATCGAGGCCCCGCTCTACGAGGAGTGGGAAAAAGCCGGCCTTTTCCGTCCCGAGACGCGTCCCGCCGACACGAAGTTCGTCGTGGTGATCCCGCCGCCCAACGTCACGGCGCAGCTGCACATGGGCCACGGGCTCAACAACACCGTGCAGGACGCCATCGTGCGCTTCGAGCGCATGCGGGGGAAGGAAACGCTCTGGGTGCCGGGCACCGACCACGCCGGCATCGCGACGCAGAACGTCGTCGAGAAGATCCTCCGCGGCGAGGGCAAGACCCGCTTCGACCTCGGCCGCGAGGCGTTCGTGAAGCGCGTCGAGGCGTACGTCGCGGAGACGGGGACCGTCATCCTCGAGCAGCTGCGCGCCATCGGCGCGTCGTGCGACTGGACCCGCACGGCGTACACGCTGTCGCCGCACCTGTCGCGCGCGGTGCGCGAGGTGTTCGTGTCGCTCTGGGAGCAGGACCTCGTGTACCGCGGCCACCGCGTGATCCACTGGTGTCCGCGCTGCCTGACGAGTCTCTCCGACGAGGAGGCCGAGCACGCCGAGCGGGACGGGCATCTCTACCACATCCGCTATCCGCTGGTGGACGGCACCGGCTTCGTCACCGTCGCCACCACGCGGCCCGAGACGCTGCTCGGCGACGTCGCCGTGGCGGTGAGCCCGGAGGACGAGACGAAGGCCGCGTTCGTCGGGAAGATGGTGCGCGTGCCGTTCGCCGACGTGGAGATTCCCGTCATCGCCGACGAAGCGGTCGAGAAGGGTTTCGGCTCGGGCTTCCTGAAGATCACGCCGGCGCACGACGCGAACGACTTCGAGACGGGGAAGCGGCACAATCTGCCGATGCCCATCGTCATCGACGCCGAGGCACGGATGGGCGACGCGTCGATGGAGGGCAAGGCCGGCAGCCGCGTGAACGGCGACCTCTTCGGGATGGACCGCTTCGAGGCGCGGCGCGTGATGGTCGAGCGGCTGAAGGAGATGAAGCTGCTCGAGAAGGTCGAGCCGCACCGCCACGCGATCCGGCACTGCTACCGCTGCGACACGATCGTGGAGCCGCGGCTCAGCGACCAGTGGTTCGTGAAGATGAAGCCCTTCGCCGTGAAGGCGCTCGCCGCCCACAAGGCCGGTGAAGTGCGCTTCATTCCGGAGCGGCGCGGCGACGAGTTCAACCAGTGGCTCGAGAACATTCGCGACTGGAACATCTCGCGCCAGCTGTGGTGGGGGCATCGCATCCCGGTCTGGTACTGCGACGCGTGCAAGTCGTCGAAGGCCTACCGCGAGGACCCGAAGGCCTGCGAGACGTGCGGCGGCGCGCTGCGCCAGGACGAGGACGTGCTCGACACCTGGTTCAGCTCGTGGCTCTGGCCGTTCTCGACGCTCGGCTGGCCCGACCGCACGCCGGACCTCGCGCGCTTCTATCCCACCGACGTGCTGGTGACGGCGCCGGAGATCCTGTTCTTCTGGGTCGCGCGGATGATCTTCGCCGGGCAGCACTTCATGGGGACGATGCCCTTCCACACCGTGTACCTGCACGGGACGGTGCGCGACACCCAGCACCGCAAGATGTCGAAGTCGTTAGGCAACGGCATCGACCCGCTCGACGTGGTCCGGCTCTACGGCGCCGACGCGCTGCGGTTCACGGTGACCAACGGCCTCGCGGTGGGCACGGACATCGTGCTCGACCACGAGGACCTGGAGACGACCTTCGCGAGCGGCCGCAATTTCGCGAACAAGCTGTGGAACGTGGGCCGGCTGGTGCTGTCGCACGTCGGGGACCGCGAGCCGCCGGCCGCGGGCGAGCAGCAGCTCACGCTGGCGGACCGCTGGATCCTCTCGCGGCTGGATCGCTGCGTGCGCGAAACCACCGAGCACATGGAGCGGTTCCGGCTCAACGACGCCGCCGGCACGCCCTACCACTTCCTGTGGGACGATTTCGCGGACTGGTATCTCGAGGCCATCAAGCCGCGCCTCTATGGCGATGAGCCGGGCGGCGACACGGCGCGCGCCGTCGCGGTGCGGTGCTTCGACACCGTGCTGCGGCTGCTGCATCCCACGATGCCTTTCATCACCGAGACGCTCTTCCGCCGCCTGCCCGGCAACGCGGAGAAGAGCATCGTCGTCGCGCCGTGGCCCGCATCCGCCGGCGCCGAAAGCGCCGAGACCGAGCAGGACTTCGCGTTCGTGCAGGCCCTGGTCGACGCGATCCGGCAGATTCGCGCCGACGTGAACGTGAAGCCCGGGCAGGCCGTCGCCGCCTCGGTCACCGGCCTCCCGCCGCGCTCGCGCGCCGCCGTGGACGCCGAGCGAACGACGATCATGAAGCTGGCAAAGCTCTCGTCGCTCGATGACGCCGAGCCGTCGGGACCCGGCGCGACCGCGGTGCTGCCGCATGGCGCGTCGGTGTTCGTGTCCTTCGGCGGCGCGGTGGACCTCCAGAAGGAATGCGCGAAGCTCGGCGACGAGCTGGGGCGGCTGGAACGGCAGCTCGAGGGCCTCAAGGCGAAGCTCGGCAACGAGAGCTTCCTGGCGAAAGCGAAGCCCGAGATCGTCGAGCAGGAGCGCGCCAAGGAAACGCAGTGGACGGAGAAGGTGCTCACCCTGCGCGAGAAGCGGCGGGCGCTCGGATGCTAGTGGCACAGGGGCACAGGGCCACAGGGGCACTGCGGCTGGCGCTTGCGGCCTGTGCCACTGTGCCGCTGTGCCTCTGTGCCGCTGTGCCGCTGTGCCTCTGTGCCCTCTTGATCGCCGGCTGCGCTTCCACCGGCGACCCGCCCGGCGGCGCGGAGGACCGCACACCGCCTAACGTCGTGTCGTTCGCCCCGGAGTCCGGCGCGGTGCTCACCGAGGTGCCATCGGAAGCGAGCATCAACTTCGACGAAGTGATCAACGAGCGCACGGCCGGCACGCCGACCGACATGAGCGGCGCCGTGATCCTCTCGCCCGTCACCGAGGCGGTGCGGGTGTCGTGGCGCCGCGACCGGATCACGGTCCGCCCCAAGTCGGGCTTCAAGCCGGGACGCATCTATCATCTCGAGCTGCTGCCCGTCATCACCGACCTGCGCACCAACCGCATGCGCGGCGGGCGCACCATCGTCTTTTCGACAGGCCCGGCGATTCCCGAGGCGAAGATCGGCGGAACGGTCGTGGACTGGGTGGGCGGCCGCGCCGCGCCGCGCGCCCTCGTCGAGGCCGTGCTCGCGCCCGATTCGCTGGTCTACCGCGCGCTGGCCGATTCGGGCGGCGTCTTCCTCATGGAGCAGCTGCCGCCGGGACACTACACCGTCTACGGCGTCCTCGACCTGAACAACGACCGCCGGCGGGGCCTGCGCGAGGTGTTCGACTCGGTCGGCATCGACCTCGACAGCACCTCGCGGCCGCTGGAGCTTTTCGCCTTCCTGCACGACACGACCGGCCCGCGGCTGCGCACCGTCGAGCAGGCCGATTCGATGACGCTCAAGCTCACTTTCGACCGTCCGCTCGATCCGACCCTGGTGCTCGATACCTCGATGGTCACCGTCGCGCCGCTCGAGGACACGACCGCCGCGCTCGCCATCACCGGCGTCTTCACGCAGAAGGGGCTGGATTCCGCGAAGGCGCGCGCCGATTCGCTGAGCCGCGCGGCGCGCGACAGCGCACGCACGGCGGCCGATTCGGCGCGTGCCGCCGCCGACACCACGCGGCCGCGCCCCGACAGTGCGGCCCCGCGTCCCGACAGCGCCCGGCCGCGACCCGACAGCGCCCGGCCGCGTCCCGACAGTCTCCGCGTGCGGCCGCGGCCCGACAGTTCGCGCGCCCCCGCCGCCCGCCCCGCGGCGCCCGGCGCCCGCACCGCGCCCGGCCGGCCGCCCCTCGACTCGACGCGCGCGGAACGGATGATCGCGCGCCGGCCGCCGCCCACCGACGTGCGGTTCGTCAGACTCGCGGCGCCGCTCGCCGCCGACACGCGGTACGTGATCTACGTGCGCGGCGCGCGCAGCCTTTCGGGCAACCTGAACGACGGACGCAGCCAGCTGCGCACCCCGCGCGCGCCCCGGACGCCGGCCCGGCCGCCGGCCGCGCCCGCGGGCCCCGCGCCCACGGTGCAGCCCGACTCCGCGCGGCGCGACTCGGTCAGGTGACCGATCCGCGCAGGGCCTTGCCCTCCGTCGACAAGCTGCTTCGCCTTCCCGCCCTCGCGTCGCTGGCCGCCGATGCCGGCCGCGATCCCCTGGTCGCCGCGATTCGAACCGCCATCAGCGACGTGCGCGCCGGCAGCGCCGAGGCGCCGCCGGCGGAATCCGGCTGGATCGCGCTCGTCAGGCGGCATCTCGACGCCGCGCGCGTGCCCACCCTGCGGCGCGTCGTCAACGCGACCGGCGTCGTGCTGCACACCAACCTGGGCCGCGCGCCGCTGGCCGACGCCGCGATCGACGCCGTCACCGACGCGGCGCGCGCGTACGGCACGCTCGAGTACGATGTCGAGAAAGGCGCGCGCGGCAGCCGCCACGTGCACTGCGCCGCCCTGCTCGCGGAGCTGACGGGCGCGGCGGACGCGATGGTCGTGAACAACGCGGCGTCCGCGCTGATGCTCGTCCTCGCCGCCGCGGCCGAAGGCGGCCGCACGGTCGTGTCGCGCGGCGAGCTCATCGAGATCGGCGGCGGCTTCCGGATTCCGGAGATCATGGAGCGCGGCGGCACCACGCTCGTGGAGGTCGGCACGACGAACCGCACGCGCCTGTCCGACTACGCGAAGGCGCTCGCGAAGCGGGACGGCCCCCGCGCGATCCTGAAGGTGCACCGCTCCAACTTCCGGCTGGAGGGGTTCACCGCGGAGGCGGCGCTGGAGGAGCTGGTGTCGTTAGGCAGGAAGGCGCGGGTGCCGGTGCTGTACGACCTGGGCAGCGGCCTGATGCAGGATCCGGGCGTGCCCGGGCTCGAGGGCGAGCCGACGCTGCCCGCGTCGGCCCGCGCCGGCGCCACCGCCGTCGTGGCCTCCGGCGACAAGCTGCTCGGCGGACCGCAGGCGGGCATCATCGTGGGCACCGCGAAGTTCCTGGCGGCGTGCCGCGCGCACCCGCTCGCCCGCGCCGCGCGCGCCGACAAGCTCACCCTCGCCGCGCTGGCGGCGACGCTCCAGCTCTATCGCGATCCGGCGAGGGCGCGCGAGGCCATTCCGGTGCTGCGCATGCTGGCGGCGCCCCTCGCGCGGCTCGACGATACGGCGCAGCGGCTGCTCGCCGCGCTGCCCTCGGCGGCGCGGGCCGAAGTCGTGAACACGAAGGCGGCGGTTGGCGGCGGCGCGTTCCCCGGCGTGGAGCTGGACAGCCGCGGCGTGGCGCTCGATCCGGGCTCGACGTCGGCGACCGCGCTGGCCGCGCGGCTGCGTGCCGGCGCCGTGCCGGTCGTTGCCATCGTGCAGAAGGGGCGCGTGGTGCTGGACGTGCGCGCGCTGCTGTCCGGCGACATCGAGGTCATCGCGGCCGCGGTGCGGGACGCGCTCGCATGAGCGGCGCCGCCGCGAGGGGCGCGATCTTCCTCGATCGCGACGGCACGATCATCGAGGATCCCGGCTACCTCGGCGATCCCGCGCTCGTGCGGTTGCTGCCCGGCGCGGGCGAAGGACTCGCGGCGATGGCGGCGGCGGGCTGGCGGTTCATCATCGTGTCGAACCAGTCCGGCATCGCGCGCGGCAAGTACGGGCCCGACGCGTTCGCGGCCACGACCCGCCGGATGGAAGAGCTGCTCGCGCCGTTCGGCGTGCGCCTGACGGCGTCCTACTTCTGCCCGCACCACCCGGACGTGACCGGCGCCTGCGGATGCCGGAAGCCCGGCCTCAAGCTCTTCCGGGACGCGGCCGCCGAGCACGGGATCGCGCTCGGCGAGTCGTGGTTCATCGGGGATCGCTGGCGCGACGTCGCGCCGGCCGTCGAGCTCGGCGGCCGGGCGATCATGATTCATGAAGATCCGCTCGCCGAAGAGGCGGTCGCGGTCTCCCGGCTGGGGGTTCCCATCCGGCCGGACCTCCCCGCCGCCGCGGCGCTGGTGACGCAGGTCACACCCTAGGGTCGGGTCAAATCGCTTGTTCGCCCGTCACGCAAGCGCCATATTCTCTGCGTTCCCCGAAACACAACTCATGCATCGGTCCACGTCGCGGAGGTTGGTCCGTATGACCCGTCGTTTCGCCACCAGCACGGTGAGCGCGCTCGCCCTTGGCATCTCTCTCGCGGCGCCGCGACTGCTGCAGGCCCAGAACACCTACGTCCAGCAGATGCAGGGCTACATGAACACCGCGTCGCAGCGGATCCTTGCCTCCGGCTACTCGTCGGTGACCGCGATGGTGACCGGGAACATCAACCAGGGCACCAACACCTCGCATAACGTCACGCTGACGGCGGGTCGCAGCTACGCGATCCAGGGCGTGTGCGACCGCGACTGCACCGACGTCGATCTCCGGCTGTACGATCCGAGCGGCAATGTCGTCGCCAGCGACGTCGCGGTGGACGATACGCCGACGCTGATGTTCACCGCGTCGCAGTCGGGAAACTACCGTCTCCAGGTCGAGATGGCGCGCTGCTCGACCAACCCGTGCTACTACGGCGTGCAGCTCTTCGGCGGCGCGCAGTCGATGGGCCAGCCGATGGCGATGCAGCCGCAGCCCCAGCCGCTGAACGTGAGCGCGCCGACGCAGATGGGCATGATCGGCGTGAACCAGCAGGTCACCGGCAACCTCACCAGCATGGACGGCCGCTGGGACGGCAAGCCCGCGCAGACGTGGGGCTTCAACTGCACCCCGGGCCAGGCCTTCCAGATGGACGTGCTGTCGACCTGGGACAACTATGCGATCGTCTTCGACCCGATGGGCAACGCCGTCGCGCGCGATGATGACGGCGGTCCCGAGGGGCTCAACGCCCGCATCAACTACACCTGCGCGGTGGCCGGCACGCACCGCCTCGCGGTGACGACGTACACGAGCAGCACGACGCCGGGCACCTACACCCTCCAGGTGCAGGGCATGCAGGGCGTGACGCTCAACCAGCCGATGGCGATGAACCAGCCGCAGCCGATGAACCAGCCGCAGCCGATGCAGACGGTGCCGCAGAGCACGCCGGGCGCGACGATGCCGTCTCCGGCGCCCGTCAGCCTGCCGATCACCGGCGGCATTCCGAATCCGGGCGCGATCGGCCAGATCGCCTTCGGCACCAACGTGCAGGGCCGCCTCGAGACGGGCGACCAGCGCATGAACGACGGCACCTTCGCCGACGTGTGGCAGTTCCAGGGCCAGGCCGGCCAGCGCATCACGATCGAGCTGCGCTCCGAGGAGTTCGACACCTACGTGCAACTGCTCGACGCCGCCGGCAACCGCCTCGCCGAGGATGACGATTCGCTGGGCGACTTCGATTCGAAGATCGAGTTCACGCTCCCGGCCAGCGGGCAGTTCCAGATCGTCGTCAACAACTTCAATGAGGACCGGCGGGCCGGCATCTATACGCTGAGTCTTCGCTGAGTCGAGGGTAGAGCCGGTAGTAGAATACGGAAGGACAGGATCAGGTTCAGGGGCAGGTCGGCGAATCGCGCGACCTGCCCCTGTTCACTGGCCCCTTCTGTATCCTGTTACCGGCAGTTGGAGGTATCTTCTCCATCTGTGCCACCCATCAGCATCGCCGTGCTCGCCAGTGGAAGGGGCTCCAACTTCCAGGCGCTGCATGACGCGCTTCCGCCCGACGCGCCCGGCCGCATCGCGCTGGTCGTCTCGAACCGGGATGATGCGTCCGTCCTCGAGCGCGCGAAGGCGCTCGGCATCGCCGCGAAGACGATCGGGCGCGACGGCACCGACGCCGACGCCCTCGCCGGCCACCTGCGGGCGCACGACATCGGGCTCGTGGTCCTGGCCGGCTATCTCAAGCGGGTGCCGGACGCCGTCGTCGCCGCGTGGCGCGGGCGCGTGCTCAACATCCACCCCGCCCTGCTGCCGGCATTCGGCGGTCCGGGGATGTACGGCCGGCGCGTGCACGAGGCGGTGCTCGCGAGCGGCGTGCGGATCAGCGGCGCGACGGTGCACGTGGTGGACGAGGTCTACGACCACGGCCCCATCGTGGCGCAATGGCCGGTGCCCGTGATGGACGGCGACACGCCCGACACCCTCGCAGCGCGCGTGCTCGAGGTCGAGCACCGGCTGCTGCCGGCCGCGATCCTCGCCGCGTGCGGCCACATGACTCGTTATGCGGAACCGCCGCGGGCCCTGTCGGCCGCGGGCGAACACTTCACGATTTCGGCATCGTCGAAAGGGCTGCAATGCCTCGTGCGTTGATCTCCGTCTCCGACAAGCGCGGCGCCGTCGAGTTCGCCTCCGGCCTCGCGCAGCTCGGCTGGGAAATCGTCTCGACCGGCGGCACCGCCGCGGCGCTCGAGAAGGGCGGCGTACGCGTCACGCCGATCGAGAAGATCACCGGCTTCGCGGAGATGATGGACGGCCGCGTGAAGACCCTGCATCCCGCGGTCCACGGCGGCATCCTCGCGCGGCGGACGGTGGCGGGCGACCTGAAGGCGCTCGCCGACATGGGCTACGGGACGATCGACCTCGTCGCGGTGAACCTCTATCCCTTCCGCGAGACCATCGCCCGCGCCGACGTAACGGTGGAAGAGGCCATCGAGCAGATCGACATCGGCGGCCCGTCGATGCTGCGTTCGGCCGCGAAGAACCACGACGCCGTCACCGTCGTCGCCGACCCGATGGACTACCGCCGCGTGCTGGAGGCGCTGCGCCACGGCGGCATCACCGCGCAGCTGCGCCGCGAGCTGGCGGCCAAGGCCTTCACCCACACGGCCGCGTACGACGGCGCCATCGCCGCGTACCTGAGCGGCGGCGCGCCCGGCGACCTGCCCTCGGCGCTCGTGGTGGTGCTCGAGCGCATCCAGACGCTGCGCTACGGCGAAAACCCGCACCAGCCCGCCGCCTTCTACACGACGGGCGAGCCCGGCGGCCTCTCCGCGCTGACGCAGCTCGGCGGCAAGGAGCTCAGCTTCAACAACCTGCTCGACGTCGACGCCGCGCTCAGCGCCCTCGGCCCGTTCGAGCGCGAGGTGGCGTGCGTGATCATCAAGCACACGACGCCCTGCGGCATCGCCGTCTCCATGAACCCGGTGGACGCGTACAAGGCCGCGCTCGCCTGCGACCCGGTGTCGGCGTACGGCTCGGTGATCGGCTTCAACACCATCGTGACCGCCGAGACGGCGCGCGCGATGGCCGACCTGTTCATCGAGGTGGTGGTGGCGCCGCGCTTCCATCCCGAGGCGGTCGAGGTGCTCGCGGTGAAGAAGAACCTGCGCGTGGTCGAGGTGCCCCGCGCCGACGACCGGCTCGATTTCAAGCGCGTGCGCAGCGGCTTCCTCGTGCAGGAACGGCTGCAGTACAACCCCGACGAGCGAGCCTGGACCACGCCGACGAAGCGCAAGCCGGCGGACGGCGAGATGTCGGACCTGCGCTTCGCGTGGGCCGCCGTCGCGTCGGTGAAGTCGAACGCGATCCTGCTCGCGAAGGACTGCGCCGCGATCGGCATCGGCGCCGGGCAGATGAGCCGCGTCGACAGCTCGATGCTGGCCGTGCACAAGGCGAAGGCCGCGGGCCACGAGACCCGGGGCGCGGTGCTCGCCTCCGATGCCTTCTTCCCGTTCCGCGACGGCGTCGACGCGGCCGCGCGCGCGGGCATCAGCGCGATCATCCAGCCGGGCGGCTCGGTGCGCGACGAGGAAGTCATCAAGGCGGCCGACGAGCACGGCATCGCCATGATCATGACGGGGGTCAGGCAGTTTCGGCATTAGAGGCAGACAAAGACAGACAAAGACAGACAACGGCAGAAAAAGGCAGACAACGACAGAAACGACAGATGGCTCCTTGATTACAGTCTGATGAATATCCGGCCCGGGCGTTGACGGTCCGGAGCCCCTGCCTGATGTTGAATCATGCGCGCTTTCCGCCGTTCGCTTCCCCTGGCTGCCCTGCTCTGTCTCTGTCTCGCCTGCGGGAACGATCTTCCCAGGGGCACGACCGAAGTCCGCGTGGGGCGCATCGTGGTGCGCACGGATTCCATGCTCGACGTCGTGGGCGTGGCGTACCGGCTGGCCGACACCACCGGCCTTCCCGTGCGCGGCTCGCGCCGCCACTGGCTCCAGGATCTCCAGACGCAGCTCAACCACCCGATGCTCGCGGCGGCGCGCGCCCCCGGACCGATGCCGGTGTCCATGGTGCTCGAGACCTGGGCATCGGGCGACCGCCCCGACTCGATCTGCGGCTTCATCCTGCCGAGCGAGCGCCGGTGCTTCACCGGGAACGAGGCCGTGCAGTCGAAGGTCCGCGATTTCCTGCGGCTGGCGCCGACGTTCGCGCCCCTGACGGCGAACCTCGAGATGATGGGCGAGCAGGACCGCCGGCGGGACCTCGCCGACGTCTGGTACGCGCTGACGAAGGGCGAATCGCTCGACAGCGCGGTGGCGACGTACAGCGGCTGGAACGACCTGCACTTCGACGTGACGCTCGCGCGCACCCTCACGACCGGCACCACTACCTCGGTCGTGGATCCCGCCCGCCAGCTCGGCGACCCGCCGCGGATCTTCCTGACGCCCGACGCCGTCTTCCCCGAGCGCTCGTTCCGCTCGCCCACCTACGTGTACCTCTCGTTAGGCCACCAGATCGCGCACGTCCTTGTGCGCCGCATGTTCGCCGAGCATCCGGAGCTCATGCAGCACGGCTTCGCGATGCGCGACGCCGTCACGCCCGAAATGGCGCGGCTCGGCTACGACGGCGTGTTCTGGGACGAGATTCTGGGCGAGCAGCTGGCGCGCGCGATCAGCATCCGCCTCATGCAGATCACCATGCCGACGATCGGCTGGGCGGCCCGCAGCCAGACGCTGCTCTCGCCCGGCCTCGCGATGGTGCCGTACCTCGAGGACGCGCTCATCCGCTACGAGCAGCAGCGGTCGCAATACCCCACGCTGTCCGCGTACGCCGGCGAGCTCGCGAAGGCGATCGACGCGATCCCGATGGACGCCTGCCAGGCCGCGCCGATTCCCGGCGTCGCGCTCGTGGGGGTGGACCGGCACCGCGCCGTGGTCGGCTGGCTGGCGGAGTCGTCGCCCTTCCGGGCGAAGCGGCTCGAAGTGGGCGACACCGTGGTCGCGATCGACGGGGACAGCGTGTCGTCGGTGGGCCTGCTCACGCCGTCGCGCCAGGCCAACCTCGCCTGGGCGCAGCACCTGCCTTACGAGCTGGGCATCCTCGACATCCGCCGCGCCGGGCGGGACTACCGCGTGCAGGTCCCGATCAACTGGGGCCCGCGGCAGCAGCTGCGCATCGCGTCGCAGGCCCGGCCCGCGCCGTCGGATTCGCTGCCGATCTGCCGGTGGGTGACGCGGGCCAGGAGACCTAGAACCTAGAACCTAGAACCTGGAACCTAGAACCTAGAACCTAGAACTCAGGCGACACGTCTAGGTTCTAGGTTCTAGGTTCTATGTTCTAGCTTCTAGCATCCAGCACTTCCCTCACCTTCTGCGCCAACGCCCCCGGCGTGAAGGGCTTCTGCAGGAACGGCTTTTCCTTCGTCATTACACCATGCTGGAGCACGGCGTCGTCGGTGTAGCCCGACATGTACAGCACCTTCACGCCCGGCCGCCGCTCGAGCAGGCGCTTCGCGACCTCGGGGCCGCTCAGGTCCGGCATCACCACGTCGGTGACGAGCATGTGCAGCTCGCCGTCCACCGTCGCCGCGGCCGCCAGCGCGGAGCGCCCGTCCGCCGACTCGATCACCTTGTAGCCGCGCTGCCGCAGGATCTTGGCGGCCAGCTGCCGCACGCTCGGCTCGTCCTCGGCGAGGAGGATCGTCTCCGAGCCGTCGGGAGGCGCGTCCGCCCGCGCCGGCGCGGCGGTCTCGCGCTCGGGGGCGGGCACCTGCGGCAGGTGAATCGTGAACGTGGTGCCCACCTTCGGCGTGCTCTCCACGCTCACGAGGCCGCCGCTCTGCCTGACGACTCCGTACACCGTCGAGAGTCCGAGGCCCGTGCCTTCCTTGCGCGTCGTGAAGAAGGGCTCGAAGACGCGCGCCCGCGTCGCCTCGTCCATGCCGTGGCCCGAGTCCTTCACCGTCAGCACGACGTACGTCCCGGCGGGCAGGCCGAGGCGGTGGGCGGCGATGTCGTCGAGGCCGGTGGCGCCCGTCTCGATGATGATGCTGCCGCCCGTCGGCATCGCGTCGCGCGCGTTCACGACCAGGTTCAGCACCACCTGCTCCATCTGTGAGGGATCGGCGCGCACCCACGCGTTGCGGCCGGGCCGGAAGACGAGCTGCACGTCCTCGCCGATGAGGCGCCGCAGCATCCGCTGCATCCCTTCGATCACCGCGTCGAGATCGAGCGTGCGCGGCTGGAGCACCTGGCGGCGGCTGAACGCGAGCAGCTGCTGCGTGAGCCCCGCCGCGCGCTCCGCCGCCTTCTCGATCTCCGCGAGATCCTCCGCGGCCTCGGTGCCCGGCGACACCGCGTCGCGCAGCAGCTCCGCATGGCCGACGATCGCGGTGAGCAGGTTGTTGAAGTCGTGCGCGACGCCGCCCGCGAGCCGGCCGATCGCGTCCATCTTCTGGGACTGCGTGAGCTGGTCCTGGAGGACGAGGCTCTCGGTGATGTCGCGGAAGTGCATGACCAGCGCGTGGAGCCCGGGCTCGCGCAGCAGGTTGGTGAGCGTGCCCTCCATCGTGCGCCAGCCGCCGTCGAAGTGCCGCACGCGCGCGCGCAGCCGCACGCGCTGGTGCGGCTCCTTCAGCACGAGGTCGAAGTTCGCCGCGACGCCGGCGAGATCCTCGGGGTGCACGAGATCGGCGAGCGGCAGGCCGCGCACCTGCTCGATGGGACGGCCCAGCAGCTCGAGCGCCGATGGGCTGGCCCAGAGGATGAGGCCGTCGGCGGTGCCCGTGATGATGCCTTCGGAGCTGTTCTCGATCAGCGCGCGCGCGCGGCGCTCGCTCTCCCGCAGTGCCGCCTCGGCGAGGCGGTGCTCGGTGACGTCGCGGAAGCTCCAGACGCGGCCGTTGGGCACGCCGTCCACCATCTGCGCCTGCGAGTAGCGCTCGAAGACGCGGCCATCCTTGAAGTACAGGATGTCGTAGCTCGACTGCTCGGGCCGCGCGTAGAGCTCGCGCACCTTGGACGTGAAGGCGTCGGGATCGCGAAGCTGCTCCAGCACCCAGGCGATGGCGGTGCCATCGTCGCGCCCCGAGAGCACCGACTCGGGGATGCGCCACATTTCGCTGAAGCGGCGATTGTACGAGAGGATCTTGCCGTCGCGCCCGACGACGAGGATGCCGTCGGCCGTGGACTCGAGCGTGGCCCGGAGAAGGGCGTTGGAGCGGCTGATTTCGGCTTCGGCGCGACGGCGAAAATCCGCTTCGCCGTCGTCGCCGTGGTATTCACCCAGAAAATCGGTCACGCATGAAAGCTAGGAGTGCCGACGGTCAGGGACAATCAGGAAGCCGCAGCAGGAGGCTCGGATCTTCCGCGGTGGAGAGCACGTCCTTGCCCTGCTTCTGCGCGAGCGTGATCCAGATGCCCTTGCTCTGCGCGTCGACGACGTTCACGTAGAACTTGAAGCGGCCGTCCTTGATGCCCGCGACGGCGTCGGCCTCGCTCATCTTCCACGCGCTGCCGTTGGAATTCGTGCCGCCGATGTGCGTGACGCGGTCGCCCTCTTTCACGCTGCAGCGAATCATGTGACTCTCGGCCATCCCTGCTCCTCGGTGTTGGCGCACGCGGCGCCGTTTCCCTAGCTTTCGGCCAGTCCCCGGAGGGATGGCAGAATGGCTAATGCAGCGGTCTTGAAAACCGCCGGGCGCAAGCCCTTGGGGGTTCGAATCCCTCTCCCTCCGCTCCCGCTCAGCAGTTGATGCGCTGCGTGCTGACCACGAAGCGGTCCATGTAGCGATCCTGTGCCGCCGGCGAGCCGGCGTTCCAGTAGTTCTCAAGGTACACCGCGTTCAGCCCGTATGCCGAGAAGCTGCCGAGGAAGTTCAGGTCGGTGCGGCTGACATCCAGCGTCCCGTTGATCCAGATCTCCGAGATGCCGTTCGCCTGCCCCGCGTCGTTCAGCTTCACGTGCGACTCGATGCAGTACCACGTCCCCGAGTTGGCGGTGGAATAGATCGGCACCGTGCCCTTCCTGTTTCCGAGGAAGGTGAGGTGCGCGAAGTCGTTGTAGCCGGTCGTGACCAGGGCGCCACTCACGTCGGTGCCGCGCGCGGGATCGATGTAGAGGTAATCGGCGTTCGCGGCCGACCCCGACCAGTTGTGCGCGATCATCGCCTGCGCGAACGAGCTCGGCGACGCGAACACGAAGGCGCGCGTGAGCTTGTTGCCGCCCCCGCCGGTCCAGCCCGGCTGCGTGCGGAAGTAGATGCGATAGTAGATCTCGCGGTAGTCGGCGGTGCCCGCGTCGGCGGGCCGGATGTACGCCTGCGGCGTGCGCCCGAATGCGAGGTGCAGCGCGCCGGCGTTGATCGTGCCGACGTCGAAGTGCGCGCGCATGCCCGCCGAGCCGTTGAAGCCCACCCCGGCCTGGCGGCTGAACTTGCCTCCGGCGCTGTCGTACTCGAAGTACGATGACTTGCGGCTCACCTCGAAGTCGTCGCAGAAGATCCAGCCTGGGTGCGAGCCGGCGCATTCGACGTTCGCGCTTCCGGCCGCGGCGACGGTCACCGTCGCGCTGCCGGTCCTGGTCTCGCTCGTGGCGGTGATGGTCGCGGTGCCCGCTGCGACCGCCGTCACGAGGCCGGAGCTCGAAATCGTCGCGACACCCGCCGCGCTGGTGGACCACGTCACAACCCGCCCGACGAGCACGCTCCCGTTGGCGTCTTTCGTCACGGCGGCCAGGCGCTGCGTGTCGGCCACGAGCAGCGACGGCGCGGTCGGCGACACAACGACGGTCGAGACGGGCGCCGGTCCCGCCGGTGCGACCGTGATCGTCGCGGTGCCCTGCTTCGTTTCGCTCGTCGCGGTCATCGTCACGCTGCCGGCGGCCACCGCGGTCACCAGCCCGGCGGCGGAGATCGTGGCGACGAGATTGTTGCCGCTGCTCCACGTGATGCCTCGTCCCGCCAGCGTTTCGCCCGTCGAATCCCTCGCGACCGCGGTGAGCCGCACCGTGTCGCCGATGCCGAGCGCCGGCGACGGCGGCGTCACGACGACCTGCGCGACGGGCGCGACCATCGTGCCGCCCGGGTCCGACGACGACGCGCAGGTGACGAACGCCACCAGGCAGAGCGCGCGGAACGCATGGCTCACCGCCGCGCGTCCAGGGAATCGAGGAAGGCGCGCACCACACGCACCATGGCGTCGGGATTGTCGTTCGTCGTGAGGTGGCCGCTGCCCGGGATGATCTCGACCTTCGAGCCCGGGATCAGCGACGCGTACCAGCGCGTCGACGTCGGCGTCGCTTCGTCGTTGTCGCCCGCCGTGAACAGCACCGGCATGTGCAGCTCGCCGAGGCGCGGCGTGATGTCGTAGCCCTTGAGCGAGCCGGTGACGACGAATTCGCTGACGCCCTGCATGTAGTTGTAGAGGGGCGCCGAGTACTGCGTGAAGGTGCTCTCGGCATCCGCGGTCAGGGGCTTCGTGTAGACGTAGCGCTCGTAGAACGGCCCGATCGCCGCCTGGTAGGCGGCCGTCGTCTCCGCATGCTGCGCCTCGAGGCGATGGATCGTGCGCTGGACGGAATCCGGCAACAGCCGCAGGAGGCTGTCGGCGTCGTGCAGCCAGCGCGGCACCGAGAGCGCGGAGCTGGCGAGGATCAGGCCCTTCACGTGATCCGGGTGGGCGAGCGCGTATTCGGTCCCGAGGATCGTGCCCCACGAGTGCCCGAGCACGTACATCTCGCGCACGCCGAGGGAGTCGCGGAGGGCGTCGAGCTCGCGGACGAATCGCGCGGTGGTGAAGAGGCTGGTGTCGGTAACGTGGTCGGATTTTCCGGCGCCGAGCTGGTCGTAGATGATGACGGGCCGGTCGTTCGAGAGGGCGAGCAGCGGCTTGAGGTAGTAGCTCGGGAAGCCCGGTCCGCCGTGCAGCAGGACGATCGGCGTCTTCGATCCGGAGCCCGCGACGCGATACCAGATGTTGCCGCCTTCGACGGCGATGTGGCCTTCGCGCGGCTGGAGCTCGTGCGGTTTCTCCGCACAGGCCATGGCGGCGGCGAGCAGAACGATCAACGGAACAGAACGACGCATGCGGCGACTCCGGATGAAGTGATGCCGTATGATGCATGGGATTGGCGCGATTTCAAGCTGCGACGATACGGCGGCTGCGTCCCCGGAGGGAGCGATGCGCGCGCACTGCCATGCGCAACTGCGTATGAGGCGCCGCATTACGACGTCCTGTGTCTTCCGGGCGGGTGAGGCGTCACTTCTCCGTCTCGTGATATGGCGTGTGATCTCGTGACCATTACAAAAGTCTAGTAGTAGCCACAGTGTCCTGGCCGCCTCGATGCCCGGGATGTTGCGAGGTGCGCGCGATCGCGCGCACGCCAACCCTCACGAGGAGGCAGTATGAAAACGCACGTCCTCGGCATCATCGGCATCGGTGCACTGGTCGCCGCCTGCACGGCGGACCCGGTGGCGACCGCACGGCACGTGGGCCTGGCTCCGGTGGCCGCGTATGGCAATTGCTACGGCACCGATGGCGAGATCTACGGCGCCACGAACGGCGGCAGCGGCGCGCGCACCGTCACGCTGACGCCGCGAGTCCCCGGCTCGCAGCCGGGCGGCGCGTCCACCTCGCAGACGTCGAGCTACAACTGCACCAGCGAGATGGGCGGCGAGTGGAACTGGTACGCGAACGCGTACTGCGGCGTCAGCGAAGCGCACGGCCCGACGCCGAGCGGCAGCGAGACCCACTGCATCAACCCCGGCCGCTTCGACCTTAGCGAGCTCGGGCCGGTCGACTGGATCGGATTCCCCGTCGCGGCCTCCGGCTCCGGCGGTCTCACAGTCAATGTCGAGAAGGATGGACTGCATAACTCGGGCGTGGCGAGCAACATGGCGACGGACGTCGTCGTCCACAGCGGCTTCACCTACTCCGCGACGCTGACGCCGAAGGTTCACTACCAGTTCGTGAGCGACAAGGAATCGACGACCTGGGTCGATTCGCTCTTCCCGCACGGGGCGCTCGATACCATCCGCACCGATTCGGCCAATCGCTGGATCCGCATCGGCGCGTGGGATGCCCTGACCAACAACGACGAGCACCGGCTGCTGATGCGGTACCTCTGGGAGGGCGTGGATAATGATTCCGCGTCGGGGTTCACCAACGCCTACGGCGCGATCGGCAACCTCGCCCGCGTGCATCAGATGCCGTACGGCTGCGGCCATATCACGGCCGTCTTCCAGGCGTCGAATGGCCTGAGCGACGAGCTGAATATTCCGTACCGCGTGGGGCCCGGCTGCTATTACACGCTGACGACGTCCACCAGCGGCAGCGGGTCGGTCGCGCGGGCATCTGGCAAGAACAACAGCAGCACCTATCTCTCCGGCTCGGTCGATACCTTGACGGCGACGCCGACGTCCGGCTGGTTGTTCAGCGGTTGGAGCGGCGCGTGCTCCAACGGCAGCGGTCCCTGCATCGTCACGGTCACCGGCGCAACATCGGTGACTGCCAACTTCACGCAGCAATTGACCGTCGGAATCCACGGGAGCTACAACCCGCAGAACGGGACGCTCCACAGCAATCAGTCGATCTGCGAGTGGGTCGCCCAGCCAGCCGGCGGTACCGGCACTTACACCTATTACTGGCACAAGCTGGGTATCGGACACGTGCTGTCGGATGCCGCAAACGTCGAGCTGGCTATCGGCACGAGCGGCTTCACGCTGGTGCTGGAAATCGACGACGGCGTGAACACGGCGAGCGCCCAGATGGTCGTGAATGTCTCGGGAAGTGGCACGACGTACTGCTTCTGACGTCGCTGCTGATTCGACGCTCGCACTTGGGGGGCGCATGCGGCGCCCCCCAAGCTGTGGATTCGCCGGTCGCGAACTATATTCCGGCGGATGCGCATAACGTTTCGCGCCGCCGCGCTGGTTGGCCTCGTCCTCCTCGCCTCCTGTTCCGATTCGTCCGGCCCGGGGGTCGACCTGTCCGGCCACTGGACCGGGACGATCACCGGGACCTTCACGTCCATCGACATGAACATCAACCAGGGCGGCCACAACTTCAGCGGCACCGCGACGCTCAGCAACGCGAACATCGCGGCCACGCAGGTGACCGGCAACGTCAACAGCCGCGGCGAAGTGTCGATGGTCTGGCTCACGCCGGGGTTCCTCAACGCCACCGCCAGCGGCCATCTCGAAGGCCCGAAGAAGATCACCGGACGCTTCACCAATGCCGCCTTCGGCAGCGCCGCCTTCGAGCTGAACAAGCAGTAGCGCGGTTGTGGACCGGGCCCTCCCCCGGCTACGTTTAACGGCTCAACGCTTCGACGCTTCGACGTTTTCGACGCTTCGACGCTTTGGTATTCCGGAGCGGTGGCCGAGTGGCTGAAGGCAACGGTTTGCTAAGACTGTTGATTCACGAACCAATGCCGCCCAGAACCCGCCTAATCCACCCAGTTCCCCCTAGAATGCCCTCCAATAGTGTCGAATACTGAGAGGGCCGGCCCTGTGGTTTGCCCTATGGCTTCGTTATGCAGACACTCTGTCTTCTTGCCCCAATCTTCAAACGCGTGACCTTGCGTGTGCGTCCGCCTTTTGTAGCATTAGTCCACCCCCTTTCAGCTGGGCAGCTGCTAGGGACGCATTACACCGCGGCTCAGGTCGGCAGACTTGGGCCGCTGTGCTTTGAGTAGGACTAGGTGCGACTACGCGGCGTTCGAGGTCGTACTGCGCGGCTGAAAGGCCTAAAGAATTCGGCCAGGCTAATATCGAGAACGGCTAGAATCGCGGCAATGGTTTCGATCGTTACACCACTCTCACCGCGCTCTAGACGACCAACATAGGTCCGATGGACACCCGCCTTCAAGGCGAGTTTCTCCTGAGAAGTGATCCCCGCAGCTAGCCGGAGATCACGCAGGCGCTCTCCTATCATTCCACGGAATCCAGACCTGTCTTTCGCCACCTACCGATTGTAGATATGCAGCATACAAGTAGCGACCGCATATATGGTGCAATACATTACCGAGATGAGCGATCTAATAGCCCAAATAGAGGGAATGATTGCGCGCATTCCTCCAGACGCGCCCGTTGTGCTGCCGCGCCGGTGGATAGCAGAGCTGCTTCTAGCCGCACGACAACCGACCGCGAAACGAGAGACGCAAGACCGTCTGCTCACAGCTGCCCAAGTCGCCAGCGAGGTATTTGGGGGAGCCGTTGAAGCAGTGTGGGTCAGGCGAAACGTTGTCATCGGCCGCTACAGACCCGCACACAAGAGGGTCTTTTGGCGGGAAAGAGAGTTACGAGAGGCGATCACGAAGGGACTGCGGGTTACATGATTGGTACGTTCACTCCTCTATGAAGTAATCCGAATCAAGTCGCTTGATCGCCAGAGACCTAACGGGTGTGACACCAACGCCATGTTCTATCATGAGCTTTGTCAACAAATCACCATCAATCAGAACGATGCGGGCATCGATGTTCTTGACGAATGCCCGGGCATCTGCCGTGAAATCAGACGTTGTGATGAAGATTCCTTTCCTGGCTCGTTGACCCTGCAGAGCACCAGCAAATTTTTGTATTTCCGGACGACCCACCGTGCCTTCCCAGCGCTTCGCTTGCACGTATATGGTCTCGAGGCCGAGGCGATCCTCATAGATGACGCCGTCCACGCCCCCGTCACCACTTCGACCTAGGGTTCGACCTGCATCCCTCCTGGACCCTCCGTAGCCAATAGCAAGGAGTAACTCGAGAACTAATCGCTCGAAGAATTCCGGCGATGCTTCCGCGATTGTCGAAAGAAGCTCGGATTGCAGCTGATTGGAGAGAGCTGTATAGCCCCGTTCCATCTGCTCTTCCGGCGTTAGCTGGGGAGAAGCCGGGCCTGCAGGTGGTGCACTCGTGACGAGCGGCTGAACGCTTGCAACTGCTGTAGTAGGGGTTCGCGAGTTCAGGATGAAGGCCGTAAACTCTGGGAATTGCTGCAGCGTTCGTGACTCGATGGCCCCACTGTGAACTCTGAGGAGTTCTGTGCCTCGTTTCGTGATGCGATAGACACCACGCTTCGGAGTTTCGACACAGAGCGCCTTCTTGAGATAAAACTTGGCCCAGGCGACGCGATTGTTGAAAATGGTTTGATTGCCACTCGGAAGAAGTTCGTTCTTCTCCGTGTCGGAAATCCCAAGAGTGCCGGCCAGCGAATCTAGAGTCTCTTGAGTCTTGCGCTCGCGGCCGTCAGCAAGATGCTCGAGCAGCGGCCGCATGAGTGATTCGTAGTCAGGAATCGGCATTTGCCACGTGAGCGTTAATGTTGGGCCTCATCGCTTAGGTTCCAGCCGATCCTTCAGCCGGTCTCGTAACGTCGCCTCGAGGGAACGTAGCCCTGGCGGGAGGATGCGCGCTGAGCCTTTTCGATAATCGATCATCGCCGCTGAGTGCAGTGGCTGCAACACTTTGCTTCGGTAGTCAGGCATGCGCGAATACTCTAGCACCTCGAACAGATGCTTCTCGTCTACGTACTCCGGCTCGTAGTGATACAGAAGAAGCAGCGTCTTGTCACGCGCAGTCAAAGACGGATCTAGAATCCTTGTTACCTCCCCTTCTTCCCAGATAAGGGGGACACGACGCTCTACCAGGGAATCCACAATTGCCTGCGCCTCATCCGCCGAGCAGGCATGGGCTATGCGAACAAATTCGGCGGTAACCCAGCCTGCCACACCAATTACGAGCGTCGCGTCGGCAAGATTGGGGCTGACCCCGGCCCCTAGGTGAGCGACGTCCCTCTTGTTTCGAAGATCATAGATGAGCCGTAAGGCGCGTGGAACATGTATACGATAGGTGTCTGGAACCGTACCAGCAGTTTGCTCCAGCTGTTCGAGCAACTTGTCCACGCGAGGCAGCTGTTTACCCAAAGGGGTATGCTTACCAAAACATGCCAGTTCGCACACTCGAAACGCGGCTTCTGCAAATCTGCCTCCACTAAGTTCCGAGGGCCTGAAATCCGCTCTATAGAACCGCTCGGCCAAGTCATCGAATTCACTAATTAGCAAAGCGGCCAGCTCAGGTGTGCCGGCCGCCTCCAAGCTCCTTAAGACGCTATCTCGTGTGCTCAAGCCTACGCCTTGGTCGGCTTCTTAGACTTTGACTTACGGATGGCACCTTTCGGCTTCTTGATGAGTTTCACTGCGTCACGATCGGGAAGGGCATCGACATAGTTCTGGCCGTAATAGGCCAAGACATTCCCTTCCCCTTTGTTGAACAAGCCTGTGCGTTTGGCGTTGTTCAAATCGCGGTTGTAGTTCCCGCTATCGAAATTCCGACGAGCGGCGGAAACAACCGCCTTGAAGTCTTCCTTCTCGTGCACGTCCTTATTCTCGTGCAACTCGCGGTAACGAGCGGCGAGCGCCAACTCCTCGACCTTTGAATTCGGCTTCTTCTCATCAAAGTACTGCTTGGCCGTCATCTTCTTCGGATCGACCTTGGCCTGGAAATCGTCGCCCTCACGACCACGATCGCTGTCGCGAGATGGCTGCCCTAATAGAGTGCGGACAGCGTCCATGATACGGGCCTTGTCGTCGGCCTCGCTAAAACCTTCAATAATCTTGTAGATCTGGGCGGTCGCGTCAGCAACGGTGATCTTGCTCATCCGAATTCCCTCGCAGGCTCCAAACGTCCGGCACAATGTCTTGTGAATTGCCTTACAACTCTAACCCTGCGCATATCTCTCGCCTTTCCAGCACATTGGGATCCTAAGCTTAGAATTCCACGTGGACAAGTTGTCGCG